>Ga0193726_1000502_pt1 | contig 40648 bp, 32 predicted proteins | sample H2c1metaG_FD_144928 | JGI IMG/M metagenome (GOLD analysis project Ga0193726, IMG submission 144928) | Soil microbial communities from a riparian zone of the East river system, Colorado, United States - H2c1 | ecosystem: Environmental > Terrestrial > Soil > Riparian zone | place: USA: East River... | reverse complement strand
CACCATCTTCAGCGGATGCTGGAATAGCAGCCGCAAGCAGGGTAGCCAGCACGACAGGAAGCGCGTTGAGTGAAGAGGCTCGCATATGAAACGTCCTTCGGGGTAATGGTCGACCGGATTTTACCGGCCTGGGTTATTGGGCGCCGTTTGGCAGAAAGGCATCGACATTGATCTTTGGGCCCGACACCTTCCGAATCAATGAATTGCACGCACCGTAGTGCTACGGGGGCGGAACCAATGGCGGGAGGACGAGGGGTCGAAACGTGCGAACACGCCGTTGCGCGCGTCCGCTTCGAAGACACCGATGGCTTCAAAGCAGAAATGGCCGGCGAAACGCGCGACTGAATTGACAATAACCAGAATCGTCAGCCGCAGCGTCAATGCCGGCAGAGCACGGACATTTCCAGGCCGCCGTCGAATGGCAGCGTCATGGTCCGGAAGCCATGCGCGTCAAGGAATGCGAGGAAATCGGCGTACTCGCTTCGATACTGCCCGGTATTGTCGCTGATCACGATGGCGCCCGACCTTAAATGCGGAGTAACCAACTCCAGCGCCGGCCGCGCCATCGTGATCCAGATATCCACCAGCATGAAATCCACCGGTCCGTCGATCTGCCTGAGCGTCTCGCGCAGGTCGCCTTCGCGCAGATCGATGAAGCGGCTCAAGCCCGCCTGCTCGAAATTCGCCCTTGCCGCGCTTGCCTTGTTGGCCTCGTATTCGGTGCCGATCACCACGCCGTTGCCGCCGCTGGCGCGGACATTGTCGCGCGCGGCTGCCGCCAGATAGAGCGTCGAGACCCCGTAGGATGTGCCGATCTCGACGATCCTGCGCGCATCATTTGCGCGGCAAAGCTGGTAGCAGAACTCCGCCTTGTCACGATCGAGCGCGACGAGCTTGTCGCTGAGAAAGGCCCTGGCCTCCTTCGCCGCAGGCGGCGGCACTTGCCCGGTCCGCCGGGCATCGAAGCTTCGCATCGCCGCAACCTGCTCGTCGCTTCTGGCATGCAAGCCGGCGAGCAAGCTTTCCAGTTCCGGATCGCGAAGAACACTCATGGATTGCTGGCTTCCACCGCCGGCACCCTGATCTCGGTCGGCAGGATGATCGCCGCCGCGATCACCAGCAGACATAATCCCGCGAAAGCGTGCAGCATGGTGACAAAACCGCCCTGCTCGTACAGCCAGGCCACCAGGCCGACCGACACCCCTGCGGCGGTGAAGCCGATGAAATAGCGCACCGCATAGGCGCGCGAGCGCCATTCCTCGCTGGTGTATTTGCCGACCATGGCGTCGTTGACGGTGACCTGGCCGAACGCGCCCATCACGATGCCGATCGAGGCCAGGATCAGCGGCAGGTTCGACAGCGTGGCCGCCAGATACAGGAACGGCGCCAGCATGAACGACAGCGGCAGCGAGACCGCCTTCAGCGAATAGCGGTCGATCAGCTTGCCGATGGTGTATTGCGTCATCGCGCCGAAGACATAGACGCAAGCCGCGATCACGCCGAGCAGTGCGGGACTTTTGGTCAGGTCGGCGAGCCGCTCCGCGAACAGTTTTGGCAGCGCCACCGTTACGGCATTGAAGGTCGTGGAGATCGCGATCACCACGATCAAGAGCGCCAGGAACACCCGCCACATGTCACTCTTTGCGACCCGCGCCTGCGCCGCCGCCTGCTTGAAGCCGGAGCGATCCTCATGGACCACGGTTCGCGCGAAGGCCAATCCGATCAGGACCGTGACGATGCCGGGAACGACAAAAGCCCAGCGCCAGCCCAGGTACTGCCCGACCACCCCGGTAACCAGCGCCGACGACGCCACGCCGAGATTGCCCCAGACGCCGTTGAGGCCCATCTCGCGGCCGAGCCTGTCGGCGTAGGACACGATCATGGCGGTGCCGACCGGATGGTAGATCGACGCGAACAAGCCGATCGAGAGCAAGGCCGCGCCGAGTTGCAGCGGCGTCTGCACGAGGCCAACCGCGATCATCGACGCGCCGATGCCGACAAAGAAGATCACCATCATATGGCGGCGGCTCCAGCGGTCGCCGAGCCAGCCCGTCAGCAGCGATCCCGCGCCGAAGGCGACGAAGCCCGGGGTGGCGTAAGGCAATAGTTCGGAATAGGCCATGCCGAGCGGCGGTCCCATCACGATGACCGCGGCCGCGAAGATCAGCATCGAATAATGGTCGATAAAGTGGGCGGCGTTAACGAAACCGATCACCCGGCCGGGGCTGTTCATGGGTCGAATCCTGTTATTTCCTGAAATAGGTTATATGGTCTTGTCCTGACGGGATGTGGCCAATGAGTATCGCCGAAACGCCAATCGCTGCCATCCGAGGCAGCCGCCCCGCAACCAGGGACGGCGTCCATCTGGTCGCGCGCCACTACCGGAAAGGCGTCCGGCTCGACACCCATATGCATCGCGAGGCGCAACTGGTTTATGCCGCCAAAGGGACCATGCAGGTCACCACGCCGAAGGGGCGCTGGCTGGTGCCGCCCGACCGCGCGGTCTGGGTACCCGCCCGTCTCGAACATTCGATCGACGTGCTGGCGGATATCGAAATGCGAACGCTGTATTTCGATCTGGCATGGCTGGCGCGAGAAGAGCGCAGCGCGAGCCTCGATGCGGAATTCGTGGTGCGGGTGTCGCGACTCCTGCACGAGGCGATCCTCGCGCTGTTCGATGGCGGCAATGACCCTGACCGTACCGGGCTTCTGATCAAGTTGGCCGTGCTCGAACTGCATCGGGCCGAAGACTCCGCGACATTCATTCCGCTGCCACACGAGCCGCGCTGCCGGCGCGCGGCGGACATCGTGCTCGACGACCCCACCGGCTCGCATGAGATCGAGACGCTGGCGCGCGAGGTCGGGACCTCGGCGCGGACGCTGTCGCGGCTGTTTTCATCGGAAACGCAACTGAGCTTCAAGAGCTGGTGCCAGCGCGCGCGCATCGCCGCGGCGATCGAGAGGCTGTCAATGGACGCCAATGTCTCGGTCAAACAGCTTGCCTCCGACCTCGGCTATGCGAGTGTGCCGGCGTTTTCGCACGCATTCCGGCAAGTAACGGGCAAGACGCCGACGGAGTTCTCGGAAATGAAATGAGGCGTGATCGGTCGTGATGACGGGCAATGCGCTTCGATATTCTCCGTTGTCATACGCGGGCTTGGCCCGCGTATCCATCAAACTTCGCAAAGCGTATTTTCGAAGAAGATGGATGGCCGGGTCAAGCCCGGCCAGACAGCCTTTACTTCGCCAAGCATGACAGTTTTTTGCGCTACAAACCCGCTTGATTGTGATCGGCTTCACCTTAAAAGCATGTAATATTCCGTCCAACCTGGAGCCGACCCGCCCGACATGAGCAGCAACGCCTTCTTTTCCGATCTTCTTGCATCAATTTCCGAGCGCGGCCGCACTTTGCTGCGCCGCGCGGGGTCATCCGACACCAAGCATGACGCCTCCAACCTGATCGAACTGTGCGAAGCGCTGTTGTCCGGCCGGGGCGAGGCCTCCGGCACGGCGATGGCGCGCGAGGTTCTCGACCACTATCGCAACCTCGACGAGGCCGGCCGGCTTTGGTTCTTCGAAACCCTGACCCGCGACTTCGGTCCGGACCGGGAAAAGCTTGCCGAGGCGATCGAAGCCTGGCGCGCACAGCCGACCGACGCTGACGCCAGCGATCTTCACTTTGCCTCCGAACCGCGGCGGCAGGAATTGATCCGCCAGCTCAATCGCGCCCCGGGCGGCACCAGCGCGCTGGTCGCCATGCGAGCCGATCTGCTTGGCGCCATGAATGGCCACAAGGACCTTGCCGCGCTCGACCGCGACGTCGTGCATTTGCTGTCTTCTTGGTTCAACAGGGGATTCCTCGTGCTGCGCAGGATAGACTGGTCAACGCCCGCGAACATCCTGGAACAGATCATTCGCTATGAGGCGGTACATGAGATCCGCGACTGGGACGATCTGCGCCGCCGCATCGACCCCATCGACCGGCGTTGTTACGCCTTCTTCCATCCCGCCCTGGTCGACGAACCCCTGATCTTCGTCGAGGTGGCGTTGACGGAATCTATTCCCGCCGCGATCGCGCCACTGCTCGCCGAAGACCGGCAGCTGGTTCCGATCGAGCGCGCCCGCACCGCGGTGTTCTATTCGATCTCGAACACCCAACGCGGTCTCGGCGGAATTTCCTTCGGCAATTTCCTGATCAAGCAGGTGGTCGAGGAATTGCGGCGCGAATTGCCGAAGCTGGAGAATTTCGTGACGCTGTCGCCGGTGCCGGGCTTCATGCAATGGCTGAAGCAGGCGGGCGATGTTCCGGTATCCGACGAGGACCGGGCGCTGCTCGCTCATCTCGAGGAACCGGACTGGTTCGACAATGCGGAACTGGCGCCGCAATTGCGATCGGTGGTCGAACCGCTGGCCGCCCATTATTTCCTGAAAGCACGCACCTCGAAGGGCCGGCTGATCGATTCCGTAGCGCGCTTCCATCTCGGCAATGGCGCGCGGCTGGAGCGGATCGACTGGCTTGGCGATCTCTCGCTCAAGGGCCTGCGCGAATCCGCCGGCGTCATGGTCAACTATCTCTATCGTCTCGAGGACATCGAGAAGAACCACGAAGCCTACGCCAACCAGGGCGAGATCGCCGCATCGAGTGCCGTGAAAAGATTGCTGAAGACCGAGGGCCGGCGGCTGCTGGACATGCGGCTGTCGTAGAGCGGATCCCTCGTCCTTCCGTCATTGCGAGCCGTTGGCTGCTCGCAATGACGCCGCTGAGGTGTTGCTGCCGTCAGAACCTCGCCCTTGCCGTCAGGCGAATCGTGCGTCCTTGACCCGGCGAGATGTTGTTATCGCCGTCCGCCGATGCCCAGTATCCCTTGTTGAAGATATTTTCGATATTGAGTTGAGCGCTCCAGGTCTCATCGATCTTCGCATAGATGGCCGCATCGAAGCGAACGAAGCCGGGCAACCTGACCGTGTCGTCGTTCGTTGCAAACGAATCGCCGAAATAGATGATGCCGAGCGCAGCGCTCCACATCGGGGTGAACTGGTATTTGTTCCACCACGCGAACTGATTGTACGGCACCAACTGCACACGATTGCCGGCAACGATCGGCGGCGTCACGCCTGACGCTGTAAGGTCCTTGGCAATTCGCGCGTCGGTGTAGGCGTATCCAAGTTGCGACTGCCAGAGATCCGTGATGTAGCCGTTCAGGCTTGCTTCAAAGCCGCGCACCGTGGTCGCGCCGTCCGGGATGGCGAGGCCAGAGCCCGTCGGCGCGTTCGGAACGGGAATCGGCTGGTTGGTGCGGTTCAATTCATACACCGCGCTGGAGAACAGCAATTTTGGCGTGATGTTCCACTTCACGCCGATTTCCGTGTTCTCGAATTTCTGCGGCTGCAGGATCAAGGTGCCGTCGGTGAGCGCACTGAATTGATCGCCGGTGGAGGGCAAATAGGAAATGCTGTACGCGGTATAGACCGACAGATTATCGATCGGCTTGATAATGACGGCTGCTTGTGGCGACACCAGATTATCGACCCTGCCTCTCCGGATATTCGTGTTCATATCCAGCGCCGACATGTCGAACCGATCGAACCGCGCCCCCGCAATGAGTTGCAGCCCGCGCGAAATCTCGATCGTGTCGCGCAGATAGGCGGACTGGATATTGAGGCCGTATTTGCTGTTGGAGTCCGGCGACCTGACGCCGTCTCCGTTATTCACGGCTGTGGAGTGATGGACAAAGGTAACCGGCCCGAAATAGGTCGGCGCGAAGGGATTCTGCGTGATGGTGTTGATTCCAGTCGGCGTACCGTTCGGGAATACGCCGGTGTTGCGGATATCCACGCCGGTCTGCCTGCCGAATTCGGTCCCGAAGCCGATCGTGTGAAAGACCGGGCCGGTAACGGTCTTGTAGGTGAAGTCGGTCTGGTTGAAGACGTTGTCGCGATTGGTCGTGTGCTGATAAGCGCCGAGATTGAAGAAGGCGTCGGTGGGGTCTACCGCGCCTGACAGTGCGCCGCCGGTGGGATAAACGTTCTGATAGAATTTCTTGTAATCGGCGACGATCGTTCCGTTCCTGACCGTCAGCCCGTTTTCGAAATCGTGGTCGATAATGGCCATGCCGGTTTGAACGGTGGCTTGTGCGACATTGAGAGATGGGCTGCCGAAGAACGCCCTGAAATCTCCATTCGGCGCGAACGGCGTCGTGGGATTGAACCTGGTGGCGCCGCCGGGGAGCGCCTGTGAAGGATTGCCGCGATCGGCTGTGCGATCATCGTGGAAATATTCGTAGCTCAGTTTGACCTTGGTGTTGTCGTCAGGCTTCAGCGTGACAGTCGGATTGATGCCGTAGCGCTCCAGGTGATTGAAATCGCGGAAAGCATCGCTGCCCTCATAAAAAACATTGAGACGCGCCGCAACGTTCTCGTTGATGGCCTGGCCGGCGTCGAGCGTGATACGGCGGTCGCCCCAGGAGCCGGTCTGAGCGGTCGCCTCATACACGCGTGTGCCGTCCGCTTCCTTGAGTGTACGGTTGAGAAGGCCGCCGCCGGAGCCGCGGCCGAAGGTCAGTGCGCTCGGCCCTTTCAAGACCTCGATGCTCTGCGCGTTGTACATATCGCGGAAATATTGCACGTCGTCGCGGAAGCCGTTGACGAAGAAATTCGCACTGGAATCGACGCCGCGGATCACGAGTTCATCGCGATTGCCTTCGCCCTGGTGGACCGCGACACCCGGAACGTAACGGGTGACGTCGGTCAGCCCCTGGTAATTCTGATCCCTGATCAATTCCTTGGTCACGACGCTGAGCGACTGCGGGATGTTGATGATTGGCGTATTGGTTTTGGTTGCCACCGAGGTGCTGTTGGAGAAATAGCCGACCGTGCCGGTGCGAACGTCCTGCGATGGCGCGAAAGGTTTGGGCTCGGTGGCCGTCTCGGGCCGCCGCGCCGTTTGCGTCCGGCGGCTGCGCACGCCGCTATTGGCACGCGAGGCCGAAGGACTGCTGGAACGGCGCTTTGTTTCGGGTGCGGTGACCGTGACCGGCGGAAGCGACGCCCCACCCGGCCCCTGCACGGACTGCGCATGAGCGTCAGGCGTCCCAAACGAAAAATTCAGTGCGAGATAGCTGACCGAGAGAAGCGCGAATTTCGAGATCCAACCCGCTCGGCCTTTTGTTCGTGATGCATTTGTCATGACGCCCGTCCCCAGCAACCTTCGCCCTGTTGTCCAAAGGCGATGGGTCGTCCTGTAGAGAGGTCGGGCGCGGTGCGTCCAGACGCCGCACCGGGAAAAACTTCTGCGTGATCGCGGAATAAAGCGAAAATAGTTTGTTTGGAAAGAATCCAAAGAGAACGGCATTTTAAGAAAGGCAATGGAATAAATGGTTTCCGTCGTTCGTGTCGCAACAAACGGATCGAAACAAAATCCGGGACGCCGCGTTTTCTTTCTACAGATTCTAGATTTTATCGGTTCTAAATTGCCGGACGAATGCGCCGTGCGGCCTCACGCCGCCAGCGCTTTCATCTGCGCGTAAAGATCGGATTTTCCCTCGAAGCCGATGCCCGGCAAATCCGGCATGGTGATGTGACCGTTTTCGACGCGAACGCCATCCGGAAAGCCGCCATAGGGCTGGAACAGGTCGGGATAGCTCTCATTGCCACCGAGACCGAGACCGGCCGCGATATTGAGCGACATCTGATGCCCGCCATGCGGGATGCATCGGCTCGCCGACCAGCCCTGGGTTTGCAACATCGCGAGCGTGCGCTGATATTCGCACAGCCCGTAGGACAGCGCACAATCGAACTGCAGCCAGTCGCGGTCGGGCCGCATTCCGCCGTAGCGAATGAGGTTGCGCGCGTCCTGGTGGCTGAACAGGTTTTCGCCGGTCGCCATCGCTGCGGGATAGAATTCCGCCAGCGCGGCCTGCAACTGGAAATCAAGGGGATCACCAGCCTCCTCGTACCAGAACAGCGGATAGTCGCGCAGCATCTTGGCGTAGGCGATCGCGGTCTCAAGATCGAACCGGCCGTTGGCGTCGACGGCGAGTTGCGCCTGGCTGCCGATCTCCTCGAGCACGGCCTCGATCCGCATGCGGTCTTCCGGGATCGGCGCGCCGCCGATCTTCATCTTGACGACATTGTAGCCGCGATCGAGATAGCTGCGCATCTCGCCGCGCAGCATCGACAAATCCTTGCCCGGGTAATAATAGCCGCCGGCGGCGTAGACGAATACGCGCGGGTTCGCGGTGCGTCCGTGACGCTCGGCGAGCAAACGAAACAGCGGCTTGCGCGCGATCTTGGCCACCGCATCCCACACCGCCATATCGATGGTGCCGACTGCGACCGAACGCTCGCCGTGACCGCCCGGCTTTTCGTTCGACATCAGCGTCGCCCAGACCTTGTCCGGATCGAGATTGCCGCCGGTCGAATCGAGCAGGGTGTTCGGATCGGCCTCCATCAGCCGCGGCGCGAAGCGCTCGCGGATCAGCCCACCCTGCCCGTAACGGCCGTTCGAATTGAAGCCGTAGCCGACCACCGGCCTGCCGTCGAGCAACGTATCGGTGACGACGGCAACGAGGCTCGTCGTCATCTTCGAAAAATCGATATAGGCGTTGCGGATCGGCGACGAGATCGGCTTTGTGATTTCTCTGATATCGATAATGCGGACGGACATGGTGCCTTAGCTTTCGCGCAAATAAATCATTTCCTCGTCATGCCCGGCCATAGCAGTCTGCCTTGCGCAGACTGCGTACACTTGTCTGCGATGCCGGGCATCCACGTCTTCACGGAGTAGCAGCGATGGCCGGGACCAGCCCGGCCATGACGACTTTTCTATCGGCTGCATTTCGCGCCGGCTCTCAGGACGGCGCCTTGTCGCGGAAATACGGCTCCACCGGGCCGTGGACCTTGATGGTGAGCGGGTTGCCATAGCGATCCTTGGCGGCACCCGCGGTCACGCGCACCCAGCCCTCGCTGACGCAATACTCCTCGACATTGGTTTTCTCGACGCCCTTGAAGCGAATGCCGACGTCGCGCGCCAGCACCTCCTCATTGTAGTAAGGGCTTTTCGGATCGGTCGACAGACGGTCCGGCAGTTGGTCGCTCATGGTGTCATTTTTCTCGTTCACAGCAGCGCCTCGATTTCTCTTACAAGTCCTTCCGGCCTCGCGGTCGGCGCATGCCGCGCCACCACCTTGCCCGAGCGGTCGACCAGGAATTTGGTGAAATTCCATTTGATCGACGTGCCGAGCAGGCCGGACTTCTTGTTCTTCAGATATTGATACAACGGATGAGCGTTGCCGCCATTGACGTCGATCTTGGCAAACATCGGAAAGGTGATGGCATAGTTGCTGGTGCAGAACTGCTCGATTTGCGCGGCGTCACCGGGCTCCTGGCTGCCGAACTGATTGCACGGAAACCCGAGAACGGAAAAGCCGCGCGGGCCAAGCGCCTGATGCAACTCCTCGAGGCCCTTGTATTGCGGCGTGAAGCCGCAAGCGCTCGCGGTGTTGACGATCAGCAGCACCTGGCCCTCGAACCGCTTCAGTGGAATGTCCTCGCCGGCCAGCGACTTTGCCGTGAAGTCATGAATGCCAGACATCGTGTTTCTTTCAGCTTGGTCGAAAAATCATTTAGCTAACGGGATCGACCGGCGCCGACGGGGTTCCCCCGGCCTCGATGGCCTCGCCGGCCAGCAAACACAGGTCCTCGCGGTAGCGGGTGGAGACGACCTGAACGCCGACGGGAACGCGCCCTACCAATCCCGTGGAGACGGTTAGCGCAGGCAGGCCCATAAAGGGAATAGCAATCTGCGGTAGCTGCGCGTTCCATACCCGCGTGAACGAGGCGTCGTCGCGCAGATCGAGGCCGTCGGGAAACGGCAGTTCCGATGACACCGGCATCAGCAGCACCGAATAGGTCTCAAAGAAGCGCAGCCATTCGCGCGTCAAGGTCGCCCGCCGCGTCAGCGCCTTCGAGAATGCGGCAGCGTCAAAAGGAAAAACCTTGGCTCGGTTGCCGCGCAGGCAGGCGAGCGCGCCGGGATCGCCTTCGCGCTCGGCGGCCTCCAGCTGAGCTTCATAGCCATCGCCGAGCCACAGCTTGGTCTGCAGGTCCGCGGCCTCGCGCAGGGGTGGCGTGTTCTCGATCTCTTCGACCACCCAGCCGGCACGCTGCAGGCGCTTGCCGGCATCGGCAACCGCGGCTTTGACTTCAGCCGCTGTCTCAAGACCGTCGGGATGAAGACAAAGTGCCGCCCGCTTCGGCATGACAGGTCCTTCGAGCGGCGCCGGCACCCACCAGGGATCGCGCGCGTCTTTCCCGGACATGGCGGCGAGCCCGATCCTGAGATCGCCGATGGTGCGCGCCAGCGGACCGGATACCGCAGAGATCTGAGGCCCGATCGGGCGTTCGGGCAGCGATGCGTTGAAGGCCGCGATACGCCCAACGGTTGGTCGCAGGCCGTGAACGCCACAGGCATAGGCGGGATAGCGGATCGAGCCCGCGATATCGGTGCCGTGCGCGATATGCCCGATGCCCGCTGCAACCGCAGCCCCGGCGCCGCCGGACGAGCCTCCCGGCGTGATGCCGGAATCGCGTGGATTTTTGGTATCGCCATGTATCAGATTGGTAGTGAACCAGCGGTACGAAAACGCCGGGCAATTGGTGCGCCCCAGGATCACGGCGCCGGCCTTGCGCAGATTGTCGACCACGGGGTTGTTGGTGCGTGCGATGACATCGCGCTGCAGCTTCAGGCCGTTGGTGGTGGCGAACCCTTCCTGATCGATATTGACCTTGACGGTGACGGGCACGCCCGCCAGCGGACCGATACCTTCGTTGCGCGCGATCGCCGCATCGATGGCCCCGGCCTGCGCCAGTACATCGGCGGGCCGATGCTCAACCACGGCGTTGATTGACGGGTTGACCGCGTCAAGCCGCGCCAGCGCCGCTGACGCGGCCTCTTTCGCCGAAACTTTCTTGGACCTTATCAGGGCAGCGATATCAGCGGCCGACAGACGCCAGAGATCTTCCATTGCTAACTCCGTTTGAACGCCCGTCTTGTAGCGCCGCCCACCTGTCAGCGCCATCGGGAAACAACAGTGTCAGCGAATACCGCTCAGCGGACGCGGGCGAGAAAATAGGCGAGATCGGAGATCTGCTCGGGTGTCACCGGCTGCAGCGCCTCCGCCATGGTGGCGTCGTAGCCGTGCCGGCTGTTGTCCTTGTATTCCCGCAAGGTCTTGGCGAGATAATCCTCGCGCTGGTTGGCAATGCGCGGGACATTTTCGGCGCCGGAGAAGTCGGGCTTGTGGCAGGAGCTGCAGTGATACTGCTGCGCCAGCGCCTGGGCGCGCTGCATCCGCGCCGGGTCACCTGCATCAGCCGGCGGTACCGGCTTCGGCAACGTCGCGAGAAAATCGGAGAATAAACGAAGATCGTCGTCGCTGAGCGCCTTCGCCATCTCGTTCATCGGCTCGAAGACGCGCAGTTTTTCGCGAAACATGAAAAGCTGGATCAGTGCGTAAGGCGCCTGCTGCGCGCCGAGCGACGGCGTATTTTCGGTTTCGGATTGCCCCTTTTCGCCATGACAGGCAAAGCACGGGGCGGCACGCTCCGCGATCGTCTCCGCCCTGCCCGAGGATGCGATGAAGACGAACGCCAAGGCCACAATTATTTTACGCATTACCAGTCCTGGCGTGGTCAACCAAAATGATGATTTTCGTGATTGCGAGGAGCGAGGCAACGAAGCAATCCAGCGTCCGTCACTCCGGGATGGTGCGTTAGCACCAGACCCGGAATCTCGAGATTCCCCGATGTGCAATTGCACATCTGAGGTTCGATGCTTCGCATCGCCCTGGAATGACGCGTCTCGGCCGCTTACTGCGCCGCTACCTTCGGCTTGCCGTAGGTAACGCGATAGACCGCGCCGTTCCAGTCGTCGGAAACCAGCAGCGAACCATCCTTCATCTGCAACACATCGACCGGCCGGCCGATGTATTTATTGTCTTCCAGAAAGCCCGTGATCAACGGCTCCATGGACTTGACCGTGCCGTCCTTGTTCAACTTGACGACGACGACGTCGCCGCCAACTTTCTTGGACCTGTTCCATGAACCGTGACGCGCCACGATGATGGCGTTCTTGTAGCTCTTCGGGAACATGCTTCCAGTATAGAACCGCATGCCGAGCGAGGCCGAATGCGGGCCCATCAAACCAACCGGCGGCGTGAATTCGCTGCAGGAATGTCCCCAGCCGAATTCGGGATCCGTAATATTACCCTGCAGGCAATATGGTGCGCCGAAGTGTTCGCCGACTTTTGTCACGCGGTTGAGTTCGTCCTGGGGAACGTCCTCCGACATCCAGTCGCGTCCGTTGTCGGTGAAATAAAGTTGCTTGGTTTCCGGATTCCAGTCGAAACCAACGGTATTGCGAACGCCACGCGCCACCACTTCCACGTCGGTACCGTCGAGGTTCATCCGCCTGATCTGACCATGCGCATCGTCATGCAGGACGTTGTTGCCGGGCTGGCCGACCGGGACATAGAGCTTGTTGTCGGGTCCGATAGCGATGAACTTCCAGCCGTGGGCTTCGTCCTTCGGCAGATTATCGTAGATCATCGTGAGCTTGGGCTGACCGTCGAGACTGTCTTCGACCTTGTCGATCTTCGAGACCTTCGAGAGTTCGGCGATGTAGAGCGTGCCGTTGCGGAACGCGACACCGTTGGGCCGATAAAGGCCCGAGGCAAGAACCTTGACCGAACGCTTGCCGTCCTTGTTGGCGATAGCATAGACATTGCCGACGAGGCGGCTGCCGACAAACACCGTGCCCTTGTCGCCTTCGGCCAGCGAACGCGCGTTCGCCATGCCGGCCGCATAGACCTCGATGTTGAAACCGGCCGGAACTTTAAGCTTTGCGGTCGGCAATTTGTCCACAGCCGCTGCAATCGGAGGCGGCGCCACCGGCGCCAGCTTGGCCGCGGCTTCGTTGTCCACGGGCCGTCCGATCAAGGGCGAACCCGGCGGAAGCGCCGGCGCGGCGGGCTGCGCTGTCGCAGCCGGCGGATTGGCCGGCTGTTGCGCGGCAGCACCGAACGCAAATACCCCAAAAAAAGCGCCCGCGAGCACTAGGCTGCGCGGCGCGAACGAGCAGATCGTCATGACGTCCTCCCCTGAGCGGAAGCCTTATGTCCTTGCGCCAGTAACGATGCCGGCGCTGGTGGCTCTCCCGAGAGGAAGTCTCCAATATTTTTCCGTCGTTACGCAATCGGAAATTTTGTGGAAAGACGTCTGGCGTCAGTGCTTTGTGACCGGCTCGTCTGACATGTCGAGGATCGCTTCGGCAAAGGGGAACTCGAGCACGACCTCGCCCTCATCGTCCGTCACCTCGAGGATCGCACTCAAGAGGCTACGCTCGGCGCCTTCGGTCTTCAGCAGTTCCCGGATCATCGCCCGCGCGACTTCCCATGCACGATCGAGATCCCGCAGCTCCTCGCCTTCGGGATCGGAGACCAGCTCATCGCCGATATGCGTGTTGAAAAAAAATCGAGGCATTGCTCAAAACCACTTCCATTGAGGGATCCAGTCTGAACCGGGGCGACATCTCATGGGTTCTTTATCCTAGGTTCGCCGCAGCACGTCGAGCCGAAGTCAGCATTCGGATTGATGACAGCCACTCTGAACGATTTGATCCGCCTTTGTTTTGACGCCGGTCCGCACAAAAATGTGAGCTCCTTTCGCGCTGCAACATAAAAACATAAGGGTTCACGGCAAGATTTAACTGGCGAACTTTTCGTATGTCACTAGTTTATCTGAAGGGCGGAATGCGTCCCGTTTGCAAGGAGAGCCAAAATGGCCTGGAAAACCCCGAAGATCGTCGAAGTGCCGGTTGGCATGGAAATCAATATGTACGCCTGCGCCGCCCGCAAGTAAGCGGCTGCGACAGCTTCACGTTTTGACGCAGGTGGACTTCCCGGCGTGACAAGCTCCTAATCGCTGGAGCGGGTTCATGCCCGGTGTCCACCTTCGAAGCGTTAGTACCTCCAGGAGACGGATCATGCTTCGCGTCGTCGTCCTGGGCGCCGCGGCAGGTGGTGGCGTACCGCAATGGAATTGCGGATGTCCGGTGTGCCGAATAGCGCGAACCGAGCACCCCGAACTTCAAAGCACCCAAGCCTCGATTGCGATCAGCGCCGATGGCGATCACTGGTTCCTGGTCAACGCGTCTCCCGATCTGCGCCAGCAACTGATCGCAACACCGCAGCTTCATCCCAAAGCCGGTCAGTTGCGTCACAGTCCGATATCGGGCGTGATCCTGACCAACGGCGAGATCGACGCGGTCGCCGGACTTTTGTCGATGCGCGAAGGCTGGCCATTCACGATCTATGCGCACACGAGGGTGCTCTCGATCCTGAAGACCAACAGCATCTTCAACGTGCTAAATGAGAAGAACGTGCAGCGCCGGCCGATCGAGGTGGACCAGACGTTCGAGCCGACCTTGCCGGACGGTTCGCCCTCCGGCATCGAGATCCTGCCGTTCGCCGTTCCCGGCAAGAGCGCGTGGTATCTGGAAGGCAAGGTTCACCCCGCGGGAGATGATGGCGCGGGCGATACGCTGGGACTTCGCATCGGCGACCGAGCGACTGGCAAACATCTCTATTTTCTCGCTGCCTGCGCCGAGGTGACGGAAGAACTCAAGTCCCGGCTTGCCGGAGCCGCTCTGATATTCTTCGATGGCACGGTGTGGCGCGATGACGAGTTGATCGCCGCCGGCCTCGGCAACAAGACAGGGCAAGGCATGGGACATATTGCAATGTCAGGCGACACCGGCGCTATCGAGGCCCTGGCCGACCTCGGCATCGACCGGAAGATCTTTCTGCATATCAACAATTCCAACCCGGCGCTGCTGCGCGATTCCGCCGAGCGCGGTATAGCCGAGCGCGCCGGCTGGCAAATTCCCGCTGATGGAACGGAGATTACGTTGTGAACGCGATGACGGCATTTTCACTCGGCAAGGGCGTAACGCTCAACAGTGCCGAGGACCTGGAAGCGGCGCTGCGCCAGATCGGGGCTACGCGTTATCACAATTTGCATCCGTTTCACCGGCTGCTGCATGGCGGCAAGCTGAACAAGGGACAGGTGCAGGCCTGGGCGCTGAATCGCTACTACTACCAGAGCACAATTCCGATCAAGGACGCCGTGGTGATCTCGCGCTTTCGCGACCGCGGCATCCGGCTCGAATGGCGGCACCGGATCGAGGACCATGATGGCGACCTCGGCACCGAAGGCGGTATCGAACGCTGGCTGAAGCTGACCGAAGGGCTCGGGCTGGATAGCGCTTACGTGGAATCCACCGAAGGCATCCTTCCCGCGACGCGCTTTGCGGTCGACGCCTATGTGCACTTCGTCCGCGACAAGACACCGCTCGAGGCCATCGCCTCCTCGCTGACCGAGCTGTTCGCGCCGAACCTGCACGAAGAACGCATCTCGGTAATGCTGGCGCATTACGATTTCGTCAACCCCGATATCATGAGCTATTTCAGCCGACGCATGCAGCAAGCGCCGCGCGACGCCAATTTCGCGCTCGACTACGTCAAGACCTATGCCAGGACGCCGGAAGAACGCGAAGCGGTCTGCAATGCGTTGCTTTTCAAGACCAATGTGCTTTGGGTTCAGCTCGACGCGCTGTATCATGCCTATGTCGACGGCCACGTGCCGCCGGGCGCGTTTGTTCCGAAAGCAAACTAGCAAACCAGAGGCGAACCAATGGCAGCCCTGCGCAGCCGCAACATCAGTGTCAGCGAGACCAGCCGGCCGATTCTGCCGCGGCATGCCAAGCTGAAATTCGATGAAACACGGCAGCGCTGGGTCATTCTGGCGCCGGAGCGCGTGCTGGCACCGGACGACATCGCGGTGGAAGTCCTTCAGCTCTGCGACGGCGTCCGCAGCGTCGAGCAGATGATCGATCAGCTCGCCGAGAAGTATACCGCCGACCGCGGCGCGATCGGTACCGACGTCATCGCCATGCTGCAGGACCTTGCTGACAAGGGATTTCTTACCGAAGCGCGCGAGAAGACGACATGAGTCCAACGTTGACAGATGCCGGCATAGCGGCCAGCGATCCCTCTGACGGGCTTGCGGTGCTGGAGCAGCGTGGCTCGAAGGCCGAGACCTTCGGCATTCCGCTCGCGGTCCTCGCCGAACTGACGCATCGCTGTCCCCTGCAATGCCCCTATTGCTCCAATCCGGTCGAGCTCGAGCGTGGCAGCAGCGAGTTGACAACCGAGGAATGGAAGAAGGTCCTCACCGAGCTTGCGGAAATTGGCGTGCTGCAGATCCATTTCTCCGGCGGCGAGCCCACCGCGCGCAAGGATCTGGTCGAACTCGTGCAGCACGCCAGCGATGTCGGGCTGTACTCCAACCTCATCACATCAGCGGTGCTCCTGACCAAGGAGAAACTTGTCGCGCTGGCGGACGCCGGGCTGTGTCACGTGCAGATCAGTTTTCAGGGCAATGAGCCCGTGGTCGCCGACCGGGTCGCCGGTTTGAAAAACGCCCATGAGAAGAAGATCGAAGTCGCGAAGTGGACGCGCGAACTGGATTTGCCGCTGACCGTCAATGCGGTGATGCACCGGCAGAACCTGCATCAGCTTGCGGACATCATCCAGATGGCGGTCGATCTCGACGCCGACCGGCTGGAGGTCGCGAACGTTCAATATTACGGCTGGGCGCTGAAGAACCGCGCGGCGCTGATGCCGACCATGCAACAGATCGAGGAAACCAGCCGCATTGTCGAGGAAGCCGAAGCGCGGCTGAAGGGCATTCTGGCGATCGACTATGTGGTGCCGGATTATTACGCGCTGCGGCCAAAAAAATGCATGGGCGGCTGGGGCCGGCAGTTCTTCAACATCTCACCCGCGGGGAAGATTCTGCCCTGCCACGCCGCCGAAACCATCACCGGGCTCGAATTCGAATCGGTGCGATCAAATCATTCGATCGCCTGGATCTGGCAGAACTCCGAAGCCTTCAACCGCTATCGCGGCACCGGCTGGATGCCGGAGCCGTGTCAAAGCTGCGAGTTCAAGGAAATCGATTTTGGCGGTTGTCGCTGCCAGGCCTTTGCGCTGACCGGCGATGCCGGCAATACCGACCCGGCCTGCACACTGTCGCCGCTGCACGAACAGATTTTCAAACTGGCCGAGTCCGAGGCGGCGGCCGCCAACAACCGTTTCATTTATCGCAACTTCGCCGGCGGTACGCTGGAGACGGGCGGCGACGATGCCGCCTGACGCCGACGCGGGCAAAGCCAGCGGCAACCGCTCCGATCCGTTCGCACCGCTGACCTCGCAGCTGCTGCCGGTCGGCGATAGCCACGAGATCTACGTCGAAACCGTCGGCCGCACCGATGGCATTCCCGCGGTGTATCTGCATGGCGGGCCCGGCAGCGGCTGCCAGCCCGATCACCGGCGGCTGTTCGATCCCGAGCGCTTCCACGCGGTGTTGTTCGATCAGCGTGGCGCCGGCCGAAGCCGCCCCAAAGGCCGCCGCGAAGACAATGCGCTGCCGCATCTGATCGCGGACATGGAGATCATCCGCGAGAAATTTGGCATCGCACGCTGGATGATCGTCGGCGGCTCCTGGGGCGCGACGCTGGCGCTGGCCTATGCGCAGGCGCATCCCGACCGCGTCAGCGGTATCGTCCTGCGCGCGACGTTTCTCGGCACCCGGAGTGAGTTGGAGGGCGCATTCCTCGATGCCCTGCCGCGCTTCTATCCCGACCTTAGCGAAGATTTTCTCAAATTGTTGCCGCCGGAGGAACGCGCGCAGCCGCTCGATGCTTACTGGCGCCGCATTCTCGATTCCGATCCCGCGGTGCACGGTCCTGCCGCCCGCGCCTGGCATGATACCGAACGGATACTTTCGGAACATACGTCCGGGCGTGTCAGGCTCGATCCTGATACGCTGAACTCAACACGTGCGCTGCCTTCCACGCCGTTCATGGAAGCGCATTATTTCCAGAACAATTGCTTCATGAGACCAAATCAGCTTCTGGCGGAAGCCGGCAGGCTCGAAGGGATTTTGGGGGTCATCGTGCAAGGCCGCTACGACCTGCTCTGTCCACCCGCGACCTCGCACGCGCTTGGCGCGCTGTGGCCCACATCGGAAGTTCGTTTCGTCGAGGGCGCCGGCCATTCGCTGTACGATCCCGGTATCAGGGATGCCGTGATGAAGGCGATTTCGGATCTGGCTTCCAGGATCACAGGATAAGGATCGTCATAAATGCCGTTGGCCGGAAAGGGAATGCTGCTGACCTCGATGGATATCGATGCATCGGACGAAGCCGAATTCAATCAATGGTATGACCGCGAGCATCTGCTCGAGCGCGTCGCGATCGAAGGTTTTCTCGAAGCCCGGCGCTATGTTGCGCACCAAGGCTCGCCGAAATATCTCTGCCTCTACTCAACTGCGACCTTAGACGTCCTCGGCAGCCCGGCCTATCGCACCGCCCTTGCCAGCCAGACCGATTGGTCGAAGGCCAATATCGCGCGTTTCAAGAACATGATCCGCGCGGTCGCGCGCATCACGGTCAGCCGCGGAGCGGGCCGCGGTGCAGCGCTCGGGATTGTCCGCTTCCGCCCGGGCGGCGACACGGATAAGTTGCGCACCGCACTGCGGGATCAACTCGATCCTGAAAAGCTCGACGGAATCTTGTCTATGCATCTGATCGAGAGCGATCCTGCGCTTTCCAGGCCGATCACTGATGATCCCCCGGTTTCCGACCCGGGTTCTGGCGACTGGTTTGTGCTGATCGATGCAACCGATGTGAAAGCGGTTTCCGCCGCCCTCGCCGCCCGCCTTGGGAATAGCACCACGTTCAAACCCGCGGTGGTTTCGACCGGCGTCTACAATCTGATGTGGGATCTCGCCAAGAGCGACATTCTGTTGTCCTAGATCAAGTCATGCAGTTCGGACGATGATATGTTGCAATGCCACATTTTTCCGATCCGCATTAAAACTGGGGTTCCAGACCAATGGCGAATGGCAATTAAGCAAAAATGGCTTTTCAGTGAAGCGCTGATCATATTGAATAGACCGATTCACTAAGCCCATGATATGGCAGGAAAACCACAAGAACGCCGTGATGAGCGTTCACCACAGAAGTCAAAGGCCGCGTACCTCTCATTATCGCGCGGATACAGGTAGGAATGAAACCGACTGATATCTCGGCACCTGACTACTTTCATAAAGTTGTCGACTGCCAATGGGCTTGCCCGGCGCATACGCCAGTTCCAGAATACATCCGGTTGATTGCTGAAGGCCGCTATAGCGACGCCTACATGGTCAATTGGAGGTCCAACGTGTTTCCGGGGATTCTCGGACGCACCTGCGATCGTCCGTGCGAGCCCGCGTGCCGCCGCGGCCGTGTCGAGGATACTCCGGTCGCGATCTGCCGGCTGAAGCGCGTCGCCGCCGACTTCAAGGACGACGTCAAGCACCGCATGCCGCGACCTTCGCCGAAAAACGGCAAGCGTATTGCTATTGTCGGCGGCGGCCCCGCCTCGCTTACGGTGGCCCGCGACCTCGCGCCGCTCGGCTATCACTGCACCGTGTTCGATGCCGACCCCAAGGCGGGCGGAATGATGCGAACGCAGATTCCGAAATTCCGGCTGCCGGATTCCGTGATCGACGAGGAAACCGATTACATTCTCAATCTCGGCATCGAGTTCAGGGGCGGTCAGCGCATCGACAGCCTGAAGACACTGCTCGGCGAAAACTACGACGCGGTCTTTGTCGGCTCCGGCGCGCCACGCGGCCGCGAACTCGAGATTCCCGGCCGCAAGGAAGCAGCCAGCCATATTCACATCGGCATCGACTGGCTCTCCAGCGTGTCGTTCGGCCATGTCGAGAAGATCGGCAAGCGCGTGATCGTGCTCGGCGGCGGCAACACCGCGATGGATTGCTGCCGCACCGCGCGCCGCCTCGGCGGCGAGGACGTCCGGGTGATCGTGCGTTCCGGTTTCGAGGAGATGAAGGCGTCTCCCTGGGAAAAAGAGGACGCCCTGCACGAGGACATTCCGATCCTCAATTTCATGGTGCCGAAGGCCTTCACGCACGACAATGGCAAGCTCACCGGCGTCACCTTCCAGAAGGTGACGGCCGAATATGATGCCAACGGCCGGCGCAACCTGGTGCCCTCAGGCGACCCCGACCAGACCATCGCCTGCGACGATGTGCTGGTGGCGGTCGGCCAGGAGAACGCCTTCCCCTGGATCGAGCGCGACTGCGGCGTCGAATTCGACAAGTGGAACATGCCCAAGGTCGATGCCAAGACCATGGGATCGACCAATCCAAAGGTGTTCTTCGGCGGCGACGCCGCGTTCGGCCCGAAGAATATCATCTGGGCGGTGGCGCACGGTCATGACGCCGCACTTTCGATCCACAAGCTTCTCTCCGGCGAGGACATCACCGAGCGCCCGCTTCCCGACGTGCAGGTCTCATCGCAGAAGATGGGCATTCATGAATGGAGCTACGACAACGACATCTCCAACGACAAGCGTTACAAGGTGCCGCATCGCGACAAGGTCATCGCGCTAAAGGACATCCGCGCGGAAGTCGAACTCGGCTATGACGTCAGGCTGGCGCTCGGCGAGGCACGACGCTGCCTGAACTGCGACATCCAGACCGTGTTCGCCGCGCCGCTGTGCATCGAGTGCGACGCCTGCGTCGATATCTGCCCGATGGACTGCATCTCCTTTACGGAGAACGGCGAGGAGGCCGACCTGCGTGCGCGGCTGAAAGCGCCGTCGCCGCATCTCGACCAGGACCTCTATGTCGCCGACGGCCTCAAGACCGGGCGGGTGATGGTGAAGGACGAAGACGTCTGCTTGCATTGCGGCCTGTGCGCCGAACGCTGTCCTACCGGCGCCTGGGACATGCAGAAATATCTCATCGACATGACTCACGCGGGTTCATCATGCCAGTCCAAAAGCCGATCAGCAGCGTAAACGACTTCGTCGTCCGCTTCGCCAACGTCAACGGCTCGGGTTCGGCGAGCGCCAACGAAATGTTCGCCCGCTCGATCCTGCGCCATGGCGTGCCGGTCTCGCCGCGCAACGTGTTCCCGTCCAACATCCAGGGCCTGCCGACCTGGTACGAGGTGCGCGTCACCGAGGACGGGCATCTCGGGGCGCGCGGCGGCGTCGACATGATGGTGGCGATGAATCCGCAGACCTGGGACAAGGACCTCGCCTCGATCGAGCCCGGCGGCTATTTGTTCTACGACTCGACCAAGCCGATGCCGGCGTCGAAATTCCGCGCCGACATTACGGTGATCGGTGTGCCGCTGACCGCCATCACCAACTCGACCTATACCGACCCGCGCCAGCGCCAGCTTTTCAAGAACATCATCTATCTCGGCGCGATGTGCGCCCTGCTCGACATGGACCCGAAGCTCGTCGAGCAACTGATCGGCGAGCAATACAAGGGCAAGGAAAAGCTGCTGTCGTCGAACATCCATGCGCTGCATCTCGGCCGCGACTGGGCGCTGCAAAATCTCAAATGCCCGATCGGCCTGTGCATCAAGAAATCCGACAAGGTCGGCGACCGAATCTTCATCGAGGGCAACAGTGCGGCCGCGCTCGGCGCGGTATATGGCGGCGCCACCGTCTGCGCATGGTACCCGATCACGCCGTCATCGTCGCTGGCCGACGCCTTCGGCAGTCACTGCAAGAAGCTGCGGCACGATCCCGAAACCGGCAAGGCGAAGTACGCCATCGTTCAAGGCGAGGACGAACTGGCCTCGATCGGCATCGTGATCGGCGCGTCATGGAATGGCGCGCGCGCCTTTACCGCTACCTCCGGTCCCGGCATCTCGCTGATGACGGAATTCATCGGCCTGTCCTACTTCGCCGAGATTCCGGCTGTGATCATGAACGTGCAGCGCGCCGGTCCGTCCACCGGCATGCCGACGCGCACCCAGCAATGCGACATCATTGCCTGCGCCTATGCCTCCCATGGCGACACCAAGCATGTGCTGCTGTTTCCGGAGGACCCCGCCGAAGCCTTTGAATTCGCAGCCCAGGCCTTCGACCTCGCCGAACGGCTGCAGACCACGATCTTCGTGATGCTCGATCTCGATATCGGCATGAACCATCGTCTCTGCCGTCCGCTGAAGTGGGACGACGCCAAGCAATACGACCGCGGCAAGGTGATGACCGCGGAGATGCTGGACGACGGACGCGACTTCGGGCGCTATCTCGACATCGATGGCGACGGCATCTCCTACCGCACCTATCCCGGCACGCATCCCACCAAGGGCTCGTTCTTCACCCGCGGCACTTCGCGCGACCGCTACGCGCGCTATTCCGAGGAAGGTTCGGTCTATGCCGACAACATGCAGCGGCTGGTGCGCAAATTCGAGAGCGCGCAGGATATGGTGCCACGGCCGCTGCAGGCCAACGCCGCCAAACCCACCAAGTACGGCGTGATCTATTTCGGCTCGACCGCGCCGGCCATGGACGAAGCGATCGGGCTGTTGGAGGCACGCGGCCATCAACTCGACAGGCTTCGGATCCGCGCCTTTCCATTCCATTCCAGCGTCGCAAGCTTCATTGCCGACCACGACTTCGTCTATGTGGTGGAGCAGAACCGCGACGCACAGCTTCGCTCGCTGATCGTCAACGAGAACGGCATCGATCCGGTCCGGCTGGTCCCGATCGTGCATTATGACGGCACGCCGATTACCGCACGCTTCATCGCCGGCGCCATCGGCGACCACCAGGATCAGCTCAAGCTGACCCCGCTCCGGAAAGTGAAGTCATGACCTATATCGCCAAGCCGAAGTTCCAGCATCCCGGCCTTCCGAAGAACGATCTCGGCTTTACCCACCGCGATTACGAGGGCAAGATTTCCACGCTGTGCGCCGGCTGCGGCCACGATTCGATTACCGCATCGATCATCGAGGCCTGTTTCGAGCTTTCGATCGAGCCGCATCGCGTCGCCAAGATTTCGGGCATCGGCTGCTCCTCGAAAACGCCCGACTATTTCCTCGGCAATTCGCATGGCTTTAATTCGGTCCATGGCCGGATGCCGTCGGTGCTGACCGGCGCCAATCTCGCCAACCGCGATCTAATCTATCTCGGCGTTTCCGGCGACGGCGACTCGGCCTCGATCGGCTTCGGCCAGTTCGCGCACTCGATCCGGCGCGGCGTCAACATGACCTATATCGTCGAAAACAACGGCGTCTACGGCCTCACCAAGGGTCAGTTTTCGGCCACCGCCGACCGCGGCTCGAAGAACAAGCGCGGCGTGATGAATACCGACAGCGCCGTCGACCTGGTGGCGATTGCGCTCCAGCTTGGCGCAAGCTTCGTGGCGCGGAGCTTTTCCGGCGACAAGGCCCAGCTGGTACCGCTGATCGCGGCCGCGATCGAGCACAAGGGCGCAGCGTTCATCGACGTCATCAGCCCTTGCGTCGCCTTCAACAACCATGCCGGCTCGACCAAAAGCTTCGATTACGTGCGCGAGCACAATGATGCGGTAAACCGGCTGGACGTCATCACCGGCCGCGAGCCGATTACCGTCGATTACGCGCCAGGTACGGTGCAGGAGGTCGAGCAGCACGATGGCACCAGAATAGCGCTGCGCAAGATCGATGCGGATTACGATCCGCATGATCGGGTCGGCGCGATGTCGTTCCTGCAAAGGCACGCCGCCGAGGGCCAGATCGTGACCGGCCTGCTCTACGTCGATCCGGAGTCGGAAGACCTGCACAGCCACCTCGACACGGTGGACACGCCGCTCAACAAGCTTGGCGAGAAAGCGCTGTGCCCGGGCTCAGCCGCGCTCGACAAGATCAACGCCAGCCTGCGCTAGAGCATGATCCGGAAAAGTGGGTACCGGTTTTCCCTCGCGACAAACGCGAAGCGTTTGCACGGAGATCATGCTCAAACAAAAAGATAGAGCGGGATGACGATTCGAAGAAAAGTCATCCCGCTCTAGGGCGTAAGTAAAAGCTCCTTCCAGTCCCCTTCGAGACGCGCAAGCGCGTCCGGAAGCGGCGGCACAGACAGGCACCCACCGGTTTCGTCCAGCAGGTTGAGGCGCCTCAGCCGCGCCAGCGCGTCGTCGATCTCAAAGGCGGCGGAAACGCCGAACAGTTGGGTCAGCAGCCCCTCGATGCGCGCAACGAGTGCCTCGCGTGTGAGGGGCTCTGCAGCTGTCAGCAGGCCGTAATAGGCAAGCAGCACTTCTTTCCAATCCTGCTCCTCCGCCTCGCCGATGATGTAATTGAAGATCCCGGAATTATTGTTGACGTTGCGATAATAGATATTGTCGGTGAGCTGCTTCTGATGGATCAGCGACTGGCGGTGGAAATTTCCCCATTGTCGCAACATGAAGGCGCCAAGCGCGAACAGGCCGCTGAGCGCGGCCAGCGCCTGCTCCACGTCGTTATCGCGCATCGTGCCGTTGAGGCCGAGATAGAAGCCGGCTACGACAAACAATACCGTCATGGTCGAGGCGAGCTTGAGCAGGATCGGTACGCCGCCGACAAGCGCCGGCACCCCCAGCGTAAAATGGTCGGACAGACTCATCACCACGCGGACATTGGGAAACAAGGCCTCGAGATCGCCGCGGGCGATATGGCGGAAATACTTGAACAGTACCGCGCCGCCGCGGATCTTCTGTTTACGCCGCCTGGCGCTCCCGAGCGCCTTGCGGGAACCGGCCGGCGTCGCGTCATCGGACTTGGTCGCAACCATCATCACCACATCGTCGTAGACTTCGATTTCGAGCGGCCGCTTGCGCAAACCAAACCAAGCCGGAATATCGATGGTCTCCTGGTGGCGCCCGCGGCGGAACATGCGGACATCGCGATAGTCCTCGACCGGCGCCTTGATCTTCACGCGCACCAGGGCGTGCTCGCCAAAGGCGCGCGCGATCTCGTCATGCGTGATTTCGACGAAGTTGGCCTCCGTCAATACGCGGACGAACTCCTCGCTCAGGCGGCGATAGGCCGCTTCGCGATCGTTGGCGACGCCGCAAGCTTTCGGATCGACCTCCGGGTCGAAGTAAAAATAGGCCTCGCGCAGCCGGTCAAGTTCTTCGAAATACTGGTGGTGAAAAATGGCGCCGAGCATGCGGGCAAATTGCCCAAGGCCCGCCTGCTGGACGTCGTCAAGGCGGCCCTCGGCGACGAGTCCACCGACAATATCCGACTTCCGCAGCGGAATGAAACGATCCCGCGGCTCTGGCGAGACGGTCTCGCCATGCGCTTCATTCACGAAGCTGTCGCCAACGCTATGAGAACCATGCCAGCGTCAATCCTTCAGACCTCATATGGAGCCGATTGGTAACCTTCGGGCGGCGCAACGACTTCTATGGCGAAAACATAACTTCATTGCGACCGTTACGCCACCGACCGGGCCGCGAACTCGTTTCAACTCGGCGCCACGCTTCGCGGCGCAGAATTTTTAGACGACAACGTTCACGTAGTTGTGCCGTAACCTTCCCTCGCCCACTGCGTGATGATAATATTTTTGCGGATTGGCCCACGCAGCTGGAGAGTTCCGATGGTTTTAAACGTTCAGAGTGAAATCGCGGGCGACGTCCAGCGTAAGCCGATCGAGGTGATTTCGACCGGGGCTATACTTGGCGCCGAGGTGCGCGGCGTCGATCTCAAAAATATCGATGCATCGCAATTCACGGCGCTCGAGCGCGCCTGGCACGACCACCAGGTCATTCTGGCGCGCGGCCAGACGCTCGACGACCAAGACCTCATTGCGTTCAGCCGCCGCTTCGGTGATCTCGACTGGGCTCCGGTACAGGAGACCGGCCGGCGCTTTGTCGAGGGGCTGCCTGAAATCTACATCGTTTCAAACGTGACCGTGAACGGCCAGCCGATCGGCAGCCTCGGCGCCGGCGAAGCCGTCTGGCATACCGACATGTCGTATCTCGACGTTCCGCCGATGGCGAGCATGCTTTATGCGCTCGAGGTGCCGCCTGCCGGCGGCAACACCTCGTTTTGCAGCATGTACGCGGTCTACGAAGCATTGCCGGACAGTTTGAAGCGCCGGATCGCGGACTTGAAGATCAAGCACGACGGCACCTACAACAGCGGCGGCTATCTGCGCCAGGGCGTCACCGCAACCGACGATCCGAGGAAGTCGCCCGGCGCCGTACACCCGCTGGTCTGTGTCCACCCCGACACCGGGCGGCGCATGCTCTATCTCGGCCGCCGGCGCAATGCGTATCTCATGGGGCTCGAACTTGCGGACTCCGAGGCGCTGCTCGACGAGCTCTGGGATTTCGTCGCGCGCCCGGAATTCGGCTGGGAGCACATCTGGAAGGTCGGCGACCTCGTGCTGTGGGATAATCGCTGCACCATGCATCGGCGCGACCCGTTCGACGACTCCGCACGCCGCATCATGCACCGGACGCAGAGCAAGGGCAGTGCGGCGCCGGTATGATGCGCCGATTAGGCGTTTCCAATACGGTCCTGCTGATCATCTGTCTCATGTACCTGATCCTCTATGTGGATCGGGTCAACATCTCGACAGCCGCGCCGCTGATCAAGGCCGACCTTGATTTAAGCAACACCCAACTTGGCCTGGTGTTTTCAGCATTCGCCTATCCGTATGCGCTGTTCCAGCTGATCGGAGGCTATTTCGGCGACAAATTCGGTGCGCGTCGGACGCTGTTCGTCAGCGGTCTTATCGTATGCGCGGCGACGGCGGCAACCGGCGCCGTCGGCGGAATTGCGAGCCTGTTCGCCGCGCGGCTTGCGCTCGGTATCGGCGAAGGCGCGACCTTTCCGACTGCGACGCGCGCCATGGCGGCGTGGGTGCCGGAGCGTAGTTGGGGTTTCGCCCAAGGCATCACGCATTCGTCGGCCCGGATCGGAAACGCGCTCACGCCGCCTCTGATTGCCTTGCTGGTCGGGCTGGTGTCGTGGCGCGGCGCGTTCGTTGTCCTTGCTCTCTTGAGCCTGGTCTGGGTGTTCGTGTGGTTATGGTACTTTCGTGATGTACCGGCAGCGCCGCCATTGACCACCGAGGAACTCGCAGCGCTCCCTGTACGCAGCCGAGGCGCGACTAGGCCGGTGCCATGGTTCAAGTTATTTCGCCGCATGCTGCCGGTGACCGCGGTCGATTTCTGCTACGGCTGGACGCTGTGGCTGTTTCTAAGCTGGATACCGTCGTTCTTCTACCAGAACTATCAGCAGAGCCTGACGCAATCGGCATTCTATTCGGCCGGCGTCTTCCTTGCCGGCGTGATCGGCGACACCCTGGGCGGCGTGGCGAGCGACCGGATCCTGCACCGCACCGGCGACCGGGCCGCAGCACGGCGTAACGTTATCGTGGCCGGGATGCTGGGCGGCTTTCTGTTCCTGATTCCGGTGATCCTGGTTCACGACGTCAACGTCGTGGCGATCTCACTCGCCGCGGCATTCTTTTCCGTCGAACTGGTGGTCGCCCCGATCTGGGCAGTACCGATGGACATCGCGCCAAAATATTCGGGATCGGCGAGCGGCATGATGAATTTCGGCTTCGGCGTTGCCGGCATCATTTCACCCTTCGTGTTCGGCTATCTGATCGACAAGACCGGAAGCTGGACCTTGCCATTTGCCGGCTCGATTGGCCTGTTGTTGCTCGGCGCCGGACTTGCGTTTCGCATGCATCCGGAGCGGCCATTCGAGGAGGCGCCTGAAGGCGGCCCCTCCTGATCAACGTTCGATGAGGGTCGTTCACGTCGATGAAGCAACGACAAACTCCGGCGTGAGGGTGATCCTGGCGTTAATGGAATTTGCGATGAAGCAGTGGGCGTCGACGCTTTCCATGCTTTTGCGGGCAAGCTCGAGTTCGGCCTCGCTTTTCAAGGTGACGCGAGGTCGGATCGTGACTTCAGTGATGTGGTACTTGCCCTCGACGTTGTCGAGCAGGCCTTCGGCTTCGCTTTCATATCCGACCGGGGTCAGACCCTGGCGTTGAGCGAGCGTGAGGAATGTCAGCATCATGCACGTGTTGAGCGAGCCGACCAGCATCTCTTCGGGTGCCCAGACGTCCGGCTCGCCTTTGAACTCCGGCGGGCTGCCGACGACGATGTTCGGCTTTCCCGCTGCTGAAAGCATGCCACGCCGCGCCGAACTCCAGGTGGTTTTGGCCTTAAAGTGGAAAGACTTATAGGTAGTCTTTGTGGACTCCACGAAAACCTCCGAGGCCTCCGGTCACAGAGGGCGCTCGCGTCACCCTTTACTCCTTCGGCGATTTCCTGCGCACCGGTCCTCTCATCGTAGCGGGTCACACAAGCAGAGGCGAGCCCGTTGAACGTCTCCCGCGCCTGCCGCGACTAAACGTCGAACTAACAGCCGTCTTCGCAACGCGACACATCGTGCTACACCCGACTGGCTAGCCGAGCGGACGATCGATGGATGTGTCATAAATGGCCGAGAACCTCATAAAACGTACCTGGATCGTGATAATGGCGGTCGCCGCGATGGCGGCTACCTCCGCCACCGTCGGCCACGCCCAGGAGGACGGCATCGACAAGGCAAAGGCCGAGGCATTCGACATCAGGATGTTCACGAGGCCGCCCGGGAAAAAAGCCAAGGAGTATGCCTGCTTCGTGCGACGCTACGACCCCGATCATCTGGCGCGGCATCCCAAGCAAAAAGTCAGCGCGCGATGAAGCTGCTGGTGACGGCGGAAATCCCGTCGGACGAGAACACCACCAATTATTCGTTCCGCCTCGGCGTCAAGTACCGCCATCGGTCGGGCGATTTCGACTCCAGCGGCTTCTGCAGCCACGTCGTCGCCGAAGACGCCGGCAATGAAATGCGGTTCGGCTGCGGCGTCGATTGCGATGGCGGCGGCATCGGCGTGGCGTTGTCGAAAGACGACAAGTCCGCCATCATCAGGCTCGAGCGGGTTCGCATCTGGCAAAACAACAAGCCCGACGAGGAAGCCGGCGATTCACTGGTCGCCGGCGCCGATGACAAGATCTTCCGGCTGGATCGGATCGACACGCGTGAATGCGCATCGCTGGTGACCGACCGCAAGGAACTCGCGGCGATCAGACACAAATGACAGGTTCGGCGGAAGTTGCCGCCTCGCAGAACGCAAGCCAATATGGGAGGACGCCATGCATCGACGCCGCATTTTATGGGGCGCGTTTTCTGCGCTTGGTGCCGCCTTCGTGTCGGCAACCACCCGAGCAAACGGCGCCACCGACGCTGGGCCGCAGGATAGGCTGCAAGGTAAGCTAAAGGTCGTCTATCACCTAAACGACCTCGACAAGGTCAATTTCGTGATCGGCAACATTGAGAATCATTTCGACGGTGTCGGCGGTCCTGACAACGTCACCATCGCACTTGTGGTGCACGGCCAGGCGCTGCGGGCATTTCACGCAAGCTCGGCCAACCCGGATCTCAGCCGGCGCGTCGGCCAATTTTCCAAGGCGGGCCTTGAACTCGCCGCATGCGGCAACACCATGAAATCGCAGAACGTTGCGCTGAAGGACTTGCTGCCCGGATTCATCCGCGCCGACAGAGGCGGCGTGGTTCGGATCGCGGAACTGCAATCTCAGGGATATTTGTATCTGCGACCCTGAGGCCGGCAACCATTTACGCCGCTGCAGCAACCCCGCGCGGGCTCAAAACGTATTCCTTGAGCACGTTGTCTGCAGCATCGACTTCGACCAGCGATACGTCATAGCTCCAGAGATCGGCGAGGTGCTGCAGCACGCGCTTGGCGTCGGTCTCGTTCAGCTGGGCGCCCTTCACGACGGTATGGCGCAACATCAAGCGACGGTCGCCGGCAAGATCGACATCGACCACTTCGATGTTGGGATCGATGTAGCCGACGTCGTACTGCCGCGACAATTCACGGCGAACCCGACGATAGCCGCGTTCATCATGGATCGCATCGACCAGAATACCTTCGCGCTGCTCTGGATCGTCATGCAGATGAAACAACCGTAAGCGCCGGATCAATCGCGGGCTGAGGAACTGGCTGATGAAACTTTCGTCGCGGTAGTTGGCCCAGATATCGCGCAGTACCGCCATCACGTCACCGGTCCCGGCAATGTCCGGAAACCATTCACGATCCTCGTCGTCGGGATTGGAAACGATGCGCTCGATGTCCTGCATCATCGCAAAGCCGAGCGCGTAGGGATTAAAGCCCGAAAAGCGCGGATCGTCGAAGTCGGGCTGAAACACCACATTTGTGTGCGACTGCAGGAATTCCAGAAAATTGCCGTCGGAAATCCGGCCCTGTTCGTGCAACCGGTTCATGATGCGGTAATGCACGTAGGTCGCAGTGCCTTCGTTCATGACCTTGGTCTGACTCTGGGGATAAAAATACTGCGCGATGTGCCGCACGATCCGGAGCAACTCGCGCTGCCATGGCTGCAGGCGCGGCGCCGTCTTTTCGAGGAAATACAACAGGTTTTCCTGTGGCAGCCCAAGCAAGCTGCGGCGTCGTTCCGTGCTCAGCAATGCCGCGCTTTTGACAGGTCCGGTCGGAACGGTTCGCCACAGATCGTTGAACGCCCCCTCCTCGTGCAAGCGGCGCTCTCCGGCGCGCTTTTCCTCCGCGCGAAGATCGAGATTTTTCTTGCCGGGATAGCGATCGATCCCATGCGACATCAAGGCATGCGCAGCATCGAGCGTCTGCTCGACCGCCAGCCGGCCGTGCCGCTCCTCGCATTGCGCCACGTAGCTCTTGGCGAAATCGAGATAATCGAGAATTCCCTCGGCGTCCGTCCATTGCCTGAACAGATAGTTGTTCTTGAAGAAATGGTTGTGGCCGAACGCCGCGTGGGCGATCACCAGCGTCTGCATGGTCGCGGTGTTTTCCTCCATCAAGTAGGAAATGCACGGCGAGCTGTTGATCACGATCTCGTAGGCGAGGCCCATAAGCCCTTTGCGGTAGAACGCCTCGTGATGCGCGAAATGCTTGCCGAACGACCAATGCTTGTAGAACAACGGCATGCCGGCCGAGGAATATGCATCCAGCATCTGCTCGGCGGTGATGACCTCGATCTGGTTGGGATAGACGTCGAGCCCCAGTTCGGATCGCGCAATCTCCTCGCAGGCATCGTGAATATGCTGCAGCTTCGTGAAATCCCAGTCCGCTCCCTCAAACAGGTATCCGGCTGTCGCGGTCATGGCGCGGCTTTCTCCTGCTTGCGGCGGCGCTGAAAGAGGTCGTGAAACACCGGAAAGATCTGACTGCGGTCGCTGACCTTGCGCATCGACAGCGCCGCCCCGTCGGCGCGCAAACGCTGATACAGCGTCCAAAGCGATGAATCGGGCATATCGAACGTGCTGCCGCCGGTCTCGCCGACTTCCAGGTACGCAAAGAACTGGCTGACCGGCAGTATCATCTCGGTAAGCAGCCGGCCCGCGACCTCTCCGTCGGAAAGCGAGTTGTCTCCGTCAGAAGCCTGCGCGGCATAGATGTTCCAGTCCGCCGGACGAAACCGCGACCGGACGATATCATGCATCGCCTGCAGCGCACTCGATACCAAGGTACCGCCCGATGCCGGCCCGTGAAAGAAGGTATCTTCGTCGACTTCTTCCGCGCGGTCGGTATGTCGAATGAATACGATCTCGACATGGCGATAGCGCCGCGTCAGAAACACGTAGAGCAGCATGTAGAAGCGCTTGGCCAGGTCCTTCATATGCTCGGACATGGAGCCAGACACGTCCATCAGACAAAACATGACGGCCTGGGCTACCGGCTTCGGCATGGTTTCGAAGCGGCGGTATCGGATGTCGATCGGATCGATGTACGGAATCCGGCGAAATTTTGCCTTCAATGCTTCGATCTCGGCCATCAACTCGATGCGGCGCGCCTCGTCGCAGTCTTCCATCTCCGCCTCGAGTTGCGCGATCTCTTCCGGCCGCGGTCGCCGCAACGCGGTCCGCCGGGCCATCGCGAGCCGCACCGTACGGCTTACCGAAATGTTCGCGGGCGAGCCGGAGGTCGCGTAGCCAGCCCGGTGAAGCCCCTCGCTCTCGGCTTCGGCAAGCTTCCGCTTGGCGAGGTCCGGCAATTCGAGGTCATCGAGGAACAGATCGACAAATTCATCGCGGCTGAGAACGAACCGGAACCCATCCTCGCCGTCGCCTTCACCCGGCTCGGACGATCTTCCGCGGCCTTCCCCCGAACGCGGAAGCATGTCGCCTTCGATGAATTTCTTGTTTCCGGGAAGCACCATGTCGCGCGTGCCGCCTTCGCGGCGAAAACGCGGTTCGTTCATGCCGTCGAGTGGGATGCTGATCTCGCCGCCTTCCAGCACATCCTTGATGTCGCGGTCCTGTGAGGATTTCTTGACCGCGCCCTGAACCAGCGCTTTGGCACGACGCAAAAAGCGCTGGCGGTTCTCAAGACTCTTGCTGCCCGGATTCAGGCGCCGATCGACGATGTGCATAGCCACCCTTGCATTGGCCTCAGCCGGCTTGCTTCACTCGCATGTACCATTCGACGAGCCGGCGAACCTGGCGTTCGGTATAACCGCGTCCCACCATGCGCTCGACAAACTCGCCGTGCTTCTTCTCGGTATCACCGTCCTTTTTTGAGCCGAACGAGATAACCGGAAGAAGGTCTTCAACCTGTGAGAATATCCGCTTCTCGATGACCTCGCGAATCTTTTCGTAGCTGGTCCAGGACGGATTCTTGCCGCCGTGCTGTGCCCGCGACCGCAGCGAGAATTTGACGACCTCGTTGCGGAAGTCCTTTGGATTGGCGATGCCTGCGGGCTTCTCGATCTTGGTCAGTTCCTGGTTGAGAAGCTCGCGGTTGAGCAGCTGGCCTGTGTCGGGGTCCTTGAAGTCCTGATCCTCGATCCAGGCATCGGCATAATCCACGTAGCGATCGAACAGATTTTGACCATAATCCGAATAGGACTCGAGATAGGCTTTCTGGATCTCGTGGCCAATGAATTCCGCATAGCGTGGCACGAGTTCGGCCTTGATGAACTCAAGGTAGCGCTTTTCGACCTCCTCGGGAAGCTGCTCACGGCGGATTGCCTGCTCAAGCGCATACATCAGATGGACGGGATCCGCGCCAAGCTCGGAGGTGTCGTGATTGAACGTTGCGGCCAGAACCTTGAATGCGAAGCGCGTCGAGACGCCGTCCATGCCTTCGTCGACGCCGGCAGCATCCTTGTATTCCTGAACGCTGCGGGCCTTCGGATCGGATTCCTTGAGGCTTTCACCGTCATAAACCCGCAGCTTCGCGAACAGCGTGGAGTTTTCGTGCTTGCGAAGACGTGACATCACCGAGAAGCGCGCCAGCGTCTCCATTGTTGCCGGCGCACACGGCGCGGCAGCAAGTTCGGATCCGGAGATAAGTTTCTCATAGATCTTCTGCTCCTCGGTCACCCGCAGGCAGTACGGAACCTTGATGACGCAGATGCGGTCGATAAAGGCTTCGTTATTCTTATTGGCCTTGAAGCTTTGCCATTCGGATTCGTTCGAATGCGCGAGAACGATACCGGTAAAGGGAATCGCACCGATATTCTCGGTGCCGATGTAGTTGCCTTCCTGGGTCGCCGTTAACAGCGGGTGCAGCATCTTGATCGGCGCCTTGAACATCTCGACGAATTCGAGGATGCCCTGGTTGGCACGGTTCAATCCACCGGAATAGCTGTAGGCATCAGGATCATTCTGGGCGAAGGTCTCCAGCTTGCGAATGTCAACCTTGCCGACCAGTGAGGAAATGTCCTGATTGTTCTCGTCGCCCGGCTCGGTTTTCGCGATCGCGATCTGCCGCAAACGCGAGGGCTGGATCTTGGCGACGCGGAATCGTGAAATATCGCCCCCGAAGGCTTCCAGCCGTTTGTAGCACCACGGACTCATCAGTCCATTCAGGCGACGGCGCGGAATGCCGTACTTTTCTTCAATCATCGGCCCCAGCGATTCCGGATCGAACAAACTCAGGGGACTCTCGAACACCGGACTGAGTTCGTCGCCGGCCTTCAGAACATAGATCGGGTAGACTTCCATCAACGACTTGAGCCGCTCTGCCAGCGACGATTTTCCGCCGCCCACCGGCCCCAGCAGATAGAGAATCTGCTTGCGCTCTTCCAGGCCCTGAGCTGCGTGCCGGAAGAAGCCGACGATGCGCTCGATCGTTTCTTCCATGCCGTGGAATCCGGTGAAGGCCGGATAGGCGCGCATTGTCCTGTTCAAAAAGATACGGCCAAGGCGGGCGTCCTTGGCCGTGTCAATCATCTGAGGCTCACCTATTGCGGCCAGCAGCCGCTCGGCCGAATTGGCATATCGCATCGGATCGCCTCGACACGATTCCAGATACTCCGCCATCGACATATCGGTTTCGCTTCGAGCCTCAAAGGACCGGGCGAAAGCATTGAACAGAGAATCGTTGTACATGATCCCTCTCCTCATATGGTCTGCTGCACTGCTGGCTCTGGCTACTCAGTACCACACCGCCGGAGCGCTCCCGCATCCTGTCGCGAATCAGCATCAGCACATGGCCTGATTGGACACTCGGCGGACTTCGCCAGCAATCCCACATCCTGTGCAGCGAATGAGTTGTAAGCAGGCATTTTGGCCAATAGTTGTGCGAAACCAGTGGTTATTGCTGAACATGATGTGATTTCTACAGGATGTAACCCCGTTGCAACATCATTGATTTTCTAAAACTAGGCCCGTCAGAGTACATAAGGCGCCTGCCGCTGAGATCAGTTATACTTATGGATACTAACGCGCCAGGACAACGCCTCGACCCTTCAACGAGTTCCGCGCCCTGAAACCATCGGAGATCGGTGCCGGTCGTATGGTTCAGTCAGCTCCAAGACAGACTGGGCCGGCTCTTGGTCCGGCATCATGACGTCCGTCACGAAATCGCGCCGACATCGCCGCCAAACAGCCGCCTGCCCGGGGGGATCGATATCGACCCTGGGGATCGATATGTTGTGAATGGCGTTATACTTTTGGAGCACGCATATTCCGCCCGTCAGCTTCCCCTCCAGGACTGGTTGACAAAATTCGCCTTCACGCCTGAAAAGGCTCCCGGAAGCCGGAAAATGGGGCAGCTCGAACAGAACAAGGCATCATGAATCCCGTCAAAGCACTCGAAAACCACGGCCAAGCGGTCTGGCTGGATTTCCTGGCCCGCGGCTTCGTCGCCAAGGGCGACCTCAAAAAGTTGATCGAGACCGACGGCGTCAAGGGCGTCACCTCGAATCCATCGATCTTCGAGAAAGCGATCGGCAGTTCGGACGAATATGACGGCGCCATCGGCAAGGCGCTGAAATCCGGCGATCGGCCGGTGGCCGAGCTATTCGAGCATCTCGCCGTCGAGGACATCCAGCATGCGGCGGATGTGTTGCGCCCGGTCTATGACCAATTGAAGGGCGGGGACGGCTTCGTCAGCCTCGAAGTATCGCCCTATCTAGCAATGGATACCAAAGCCACGATCGCCGAAGCCGAGCGGCTTTGGAAGGACGTCAAACGCAAGAACCTGATGGTCAAGGTGCCGGCGACGCCGGAAGGTCTGCCCGCTATCGAGCATTTGATCGGCGAGGGCATCAGCATCAACATCACGTTATTGTTCTCGCAAAAAGTTTATGTGCAGGTCGCCGAGGCTTATCTCTCCGGCCTCGAAAAATATGCCGCCGGCGGCGGCGATCCCTCCCATGTCGCCAGCGTTGCCAGTTTCTTTGTTAGCCGCATCGACAGCGCGGTCGACAAAGAGCTCGATGAAAGGATCTCAAGGGCCAACGATCCCACCGAGAAGGAGCGGCTGACCGCGCTGAAAGGCAAGATTGCCATCGCCAACGCCAAGCTCGCCTACCAGGATTACAAGCGCCTGTTCTCCGGCGCGCGTTGGGACAGGCTGGCGGCCAAAGGCGCCAGGCCGCAGCGATTGCTGTGGGCCTCAACCGGCACAAAAAACAAGGACTATAGCGACGTGCTCTACGTCGAGGAGCTGATTGGTCCCAACACCATCAACACCGTGCCGCCGGCGACGCTCGACGCCTTCCGCGATCATGGTACGCCGCGCGACAGCCTTGAGGAAAATATCGAGGATGCCAAACACATCCTCGCAGAGCTTGAGAAATCCGGCATCTCGCTCGATGCGATCACGGCCGATCTGGTCAAAGACGGCGTCAAGCTGTTCGCCGACGCCGCCGACAAGCTTTACGGGGCGGTTGCCCACAAGCGCGCAACGGTGCTCGGCCACGATATCGACCGCCAGAAGATGACGCTCGGAGGCGGCCTCGGCAAGGCTATCGAGAAAAACACCGAGGACTGGCGCGCGTCGGGCAAAATACGTCGGCTCTGGCAACGCCACAACTCGGTCTGGACCGGGACCGATGAAGGCAAGTGGCTGGGCTGGTTAAACAGCGCCGCCGCGGCCGATATCGCCGACTACGAGGACTTTGCGCACCGTGTGAAGGGGCAAAACTTCACCGACGTCGTGGTGCTCGGCATGGGCGGATCGAGCCTGGGGCCGGAAGTGCTGGCGCAGACCTTCGAAAAGCAGCCCGGCTTCCCGAAACTTCACGTGCTGGATTCCACCGATCCCGCGCAAGTGCGCAGCATGCAGGCCTCGATCAACGTCGCCGACACCCTGTTCATCGTCTCCAGCAAGTCCGGCGGCACCACCGAGCCGAACGTGATGAAGGATTATTTCTTCGCGCGCGTCTCCGAGGCTATCGGGGCCGACAAGGCTGGGCATCGCTTCATCGCGGTGACCGATCCCGGCTCCTCGCTGGAAAAGGTCGCGACCAAACAAGGCTTTGCGCGAATCTTCCACGGCGACCCGACGATCGGCGGACGCTACTCCGTGCTGTCACCGTTCGGTCTGGTGCCGGCGGCGGCGGCGGGTATCGACATTGCCACCCTGCTGCAGCACACGCTGGCGATGATGCGCTCCTGCGGGCCCGATGTGCCGCCGCACCAAAATCCGGGCGTGCAGCTTGGCCTCGCCATGGGCCTCGCCGGGCTCGAAGGCCGCGACAAGGTGACGATACTATCGTCCAAAAAGATCGCCGATTTCGGCGCCTGGGCCGAACAGTTGATCGCGGAATCCACCGGCAAGGACGGCAAGGGCCTGATCCCGATCGACGGTGAGCCGCTGGGCGATGTGGCGCTCTACGGCAACGATCGATTCTTCATCGACCTTCGTACCGAAGGCGAAAGCGACGGCGCGCATGACGATCGGCTTGCCGCGCTGGAAAAGGCCGGACATCCCGTGGTCCGCATTGTCATGAAATCGATCGACCATATCGGTCAGGAATTTTTTCGCTTTGAGATCGCCACCGCGGTGGCAGGCTCCGTGCTGGGCATCAATCCGTTCAACCAGCCTGACGTCGAGGATGCCAAGATCAAGACCCGGGAATTGACCGTGGCGTTCGAAAAATCTGGCGCGCTGCCTCCGGAAGAGCCGGTGGTATCCACCGCGCAGGCCGATATCTACACCGACGACAAGAATGCCGCGGCCTTGCGCAAGGCCGGTGCCGATGGCGATCTCGGCTCCTGGCTCAAAGCCCATCTGGCGCGTTCGGGCGCGGACGATTATGTGGCGCTGCTCGCCTATATCGAACGCGATTCCGCGCACATCGACGCCTTGCAGCAGATGCGGCTCGAGGTACGCGACAAGCGCCATGTCGCAACCTGTGCCGAATTCGGCCCGCGCTTCCTGCATTCCACCGGGCAGGCCTACAAGGGCGGCCCCGACAGCGGCGTATTTCTGCAGATCACATCGGACGATGCCAAGGACCTCGCGGTGCCCGGACAAAAGGCCAGCTTCGGCGTGATCAAGGCCGCAGCCGCCCGCGGCGATTTCGACGTGCTCACCGAACGCGGCCGTCGTGCCTTGCGCGTGCATCTCAAGGGCGATCTCAAATCGGGATTGGAAATGCTCGATGCCGCCATAACGGAGGCGTTAACCAGAGCATGATCCCGAAAAAGCCTGCCCCGCACTTGATGCGGGGTGGGTACCGTTTTTCGGATCAGATCATGCTCAAAAAGAATAAGGACCTGTTCAAAATGCAGCTCGGCATGATCGGCTTGGGGCGGATGGGCGGCAACATCGTCCGCCGGCTGATGAAGCACGGACACTCCACCGTCGTTTTCGACAAGGATCCGAAGGCGGTCGCGGTGCTCGCGGCCGATGGTGCGGCCGGCTCAAGCGCGCTGGAAGATTTCGTCAGCAAGCTCGAGAAGCCGCGAACCGCCTGGGTGATGCTGCCGGCCGGCAAGATCACCGAGGCGACCATCGATGCATTGTCGAAGCTGATGCAGGCCGGCGACGTCATCATCGACGGCGGCAACACGTTCTGGCAGGACGACGTCCGCCGCGGCAAAGCGCTGAAGGGGCGCGGCATAAATTATATCGACGTCGGCACGTCAGGCGGCGTGTGGGGGATCGACCGCGGCTATTGCATGATGATTGGCGGCGATAAGGCAGTGGTCGATCGCCTCGACCCGATCTTCGCGGCCCTGGCCCCCGGCGTCGGCGATATCGAGCGCACCGGCGGGCGCGAGGGACGCGATGTCAGGATCGAGCAAGGCTACATTCATGCCGGCCCGGTCGGCGCCGGACACTTCGTGAAGATGGTTCACAACGGCATCGAATATGGCCTGATGCAAGCCTATGCCGAAGGCTTTGATATTTTGAGGAATGCCAATATCGACGCCCTGCCCGCCGAGCATCGTTTCGATCTCGACATTGCCGATATCGCCGAGGTCTGGCGGCGCGGCAGCGTGATCCCGTCATGGCTGCTCGATCTCACCGCCGCTGCGCTCGCCAAGAACCCCACGCTTGAGAGCTATTCGGGATTCGTGGAAGACTCCGGCGAAGGCCGCTGGACCGTCAACGCCGCCATCGATGAAGCCGTCCCCGCCGAAGTTCTGACCGCGGCGTTGTTCGCGCGGTTTCGCTCGCGCAAGCAACACACCTTCGCCGAAAAGATTCTCTCGGCAATGCGCGATGGTTTCGGCGGCCATAAGGAGCCGCAACAGCATCCGGATCCGGTTCGGCAGAATGCGCCCGATATCGTCAAGCCAAAGGCCGACCGTTCGTGACCGACGTTCCTTCCATTCAGAAGAAGCCCGATCCGTGCTCCTTCGTCATTTTCGGCGTCACCGGCGACCTGGCGCATCGGCTGGTGATCCCGGCCCTTTATAACCTCGCGGCGACCGGCCTGCTCCCCGACAAATTCTGCGTGGTCGGCATCACCCGCAAGGGCATGCCGAATGACGAGCTGCGCGACGGCCTGATGAAGGGCCTGCGCCAATTCGCCACCCGCCCGGTGGACGATGCGATCGCCACACGCCTGCTGGAATGCGTGACCTGCATCGCCGCCGATCCGAGGGATCCGGCCTCGTTCGACAAGGTGCGGCAGCAGATCGAGCGGCTGGAGGCAAACCGGTCGACCGGCGGCAATCGTCTGTTTTATCTGGCGACGCCGCCCGATGCATTCGCGCCGATCAGCAGGGAACTCGGCCGCACCGGTTTGCTCAGGGAAGAAAACGGCGCGTGGCGGCGGCTGGTGATTGAAAAGCCGTTCGGGACTGATCTTGCCTCGGCCAAGGTCCTCAATGGCGAACTGCTCCAGATCGTCGACGAGCATCAGATCTATCGGATCGATCACTACCTCGGCAAGGAAACGGTGCAGAACATCCTGGTGCTGCGCTTTGCCAACGGCATGTTCGAGCCGATCTGGAATCGTAACCATATCGATCATGTGCAGATCACCGTCGACGAGAAGCTCGGCGTCGGCCATCGCGGCAGTTTCTACGACTCAACCGGCGCGTTGCGCGACATGGTGCCGAACCATCTGTTCCAGCTGCTATCGCTGGTCGCGATGGAGCCGCCGATCCGGTTCGATGCGCATTCGGTGCGGTCCGAGAAGGCCGACGTGCTGGCGGCGATCCAGCCGCAGAGCGAAACCGACGCTCTGAAGAATTCCGTGCGCGGCCAGTATCAGGGCGGCAGGATCGGCGATACCGAGATTGAAGACTATGGCAAGACCGAGGACGTCAGGCCCGGCAGCACCACCGAAACCTATGCCGCGTTGAAACTGACCATCGATAACTGGCGCTGGGCCGGCGTTCCCTTTTACCTGCGCACCGGCAAGGCGCTCGGGATCAAGCGCACCGAAGTGGCGATCAAATTCAAGCAGGCGCCGTTCGCCATGTTCAGCTGCACCGCAGCGGAGACGCTGGCGGAGAACTACCTTGTGATCGGCGTCGAGCCGACCGAAGGCATCGCGCTGCAATTCAACACCAAAGTGCCCGGACCCTCGATCCGGATCGACGGCGTCGAGATGAAATTCCGCTACAAGGATTACTTCAAGGCGGAGCCGGCTACCGGCTATGAGACGCTGATCTACGACTGCATGATCGGCGACAACATCCTGTTTCAGCGCGCCGACAGCGTGGAAGCCGGCTGGAAGGCGGTGCAGCCGTTCCTCGATGCGTGGAAAAACGCGGGCGCCAAGGGCCTGCAAAGCTACAACGCCGGCAGCGAAGGTCCGGTAGACGCAGACGCGCTGCTGACGCGCGACGGTCGCAGCTGGCGCAAACTCGGTTAGATCGGATGGCTCGGGACGATCATCGCCAGGTGAACACCAAAGTGATCGAGGTTTCCGACTCTGGCGCGCTCGCCAAAGCCGCCGCGGAGCG
>Ga0193726_1000501_pt1 | contig 40677 bp, 46 predicted proteins | sample H2c1metaG_FD_144928 | JGI IMG/M metagenome (GOLD analysis project Ga0193726, IMG submission 144928) | Soil microbial communities from a riparian zone of the East river system, Colorado, United States - H2c1 | ecosystem: Environmental > Terrestrial > Soil > Riparian zone | place: USA: East River... | reverse complement strand
GGCCGCTCCTCAGGATGAGGTTTTCTCTTCCCGCACGCTGCGGAATGCCTTCGCCGCCTGATCGAGCACGAACAGCGCGCCCTCGGCGACGCCGAAATAGGCGCCGTGCAGCTGCAGTTCGCCGCGCTCGGCGAGCGTCCGCACGAATGGAAACGTCAGCAGGTTTTCCAGGCTGCGGAACACCGCGGCCTTCTCGATCCGGGTGGTAAAATCGGCCATCGTCTCGTGGTCGCGTTGCCCGACCTTCTCGCCCGGCTTGATGAACATCGACATCCACCTGCCGATGAAGTCGCCGGGCGACAGTGGCGCATTATTATCGACAAAGGCGCGGATGCCGCCGCATTGGGCGTGACCGAGCACCACGATGTGTTTGACGTGCAGAGCCCGCACCGCATATTCCAGCGCCGCCGAGACGCCGTGGGCGCCGCCGTCCGGCTGATACACCGGCACCAGATTGGCGACGTTACGCACCACGAACAATTCGCCGGGCCCGGCATCGAAGATCACCTCCGGCGACACCCGCGAGTCGCAGCAGCCGATCACCATCACCTCAGGCGATTGGCCGATCTCGGACAGTTCGCGGTAGCGCGACTGCTCGGTGGGCAGGCGCTGCGAGGTGAAGGTGCGGTAGCCCTCGAGCAGATGTTGCGGAAACGGCGTCATGTGGGTTGCATAACCATATGCCGATGACGGGAACAAGGCTTTCGGAGGGCGTGCTGAAATGTTAGGCCGTGACGTCCAAACCGTCAGAGGGAACCAGCTCATGATCCGTCCGCGCCGCAGCCTGCTGTTCATGCCCGGATCGAATGCGCGGGCGCTGGAAAAAGCGCGCAACCTGCCGGCCGACGGCATCATCCTCGACCTCGAGGATTCCGTGGCGCCGGATGCCAAGGCAATGGCCCGCGACCAGATCGCGCAGGCGATCGCTCAAGGCGGCTTCGGCAAGCGCGAGGTCCTGATCCGCGTCAACGCGCTCGACTCGCCGTGGTGGATCGATGACGTCACCATGGCCGGCAAGGCCCGGCCCGACGGCATCCTGGTTCCGAAAGTCTCCAGCGTGGAAGATCTCACCGCCATCGCCAATCGCCTCAGCGACATCAACGCCGACATCTCGATCCGGGTCTGGGCCATGATCGAGACCGCGCGCGCGGTATTGCACGCCGAGGAACTCGCGGCCGCCTCGCGCGATTCCGAGACGCGGCTGGCAGGCTTCGTGTTCGGGCCGAACGATATTTCGCGGGAGACGCGAATACGCATGCAGGCGGGCCGCGCGGCGATGATCCCGATGATCACGCATTGCATTCTGGCGACCCGCGCTTATGGCCTCGAAATTCTCGATGGGCCCTATAGCGACTTCAGCAATGTCGACGGTTTTGGTCAGGAATGCGCGCAAGGCCGCGATCTCGGCTTCGACGGCAAGACGCTGATCCATCCGGGCCAGATCGAGGCCTGCAACGCTATCTTCACGCCGCCGGCGGAGGAAATCGCGCGTGCCCGCAAGATCATTGCCGCGTTCGAACGGCCGGAGAACGCCTCGCGCGGCGCGATCCAGCTTGACGGGCAAATGGTGGAGCGGCTGCACGCCGATATGGCCAGCCGCACGATTGCGATCGCCGACGCGATCGCGGCGATGGCGAGTTGATCAGTTGCGCTTCAGGCTCAGGATGTAATTCACGAGATTATCGGCCTGGTTAGGCGCGATCACGAGATTGGGCATGCTTCGGTGGCTGGTCCGAAGAAACACCTTTAAGGAAAGCTCCGTGGTCGAAGGCTGGTTGGCGATAGCAGCGAAAGCAGATGCTGCGTCCGCGTTTCCCGCTGTCACTGCTTCGATGGCGTGACAGTCCTTGCACCAGGCGTCGGCCACGCGATGCCCGGCCGATCCGTTGTCCGAGGACAGCGTGGCTCCGCTCGCATTGTGCAGCTTGATAAAGAGCAACGCAGCGAGCGCGAGACCCACGGCCAGAAACACGTGCATCCAGGTGGTGCGCGAGATTTTCATGTGTTCACCGTGTGAAAGCGCCCCCGCGTCGCAGCTTATTCGACGGCCTGTCGGTTCAAGGCGTCGATCGTGGGCGCGTTGAGGCAATATCCCTCATAGTGGCCGCCGGAGGTACCGGCGGCGAGGTCGCGGTCGCACTCGCGCTTGTGATGGCACAGGGCGCAAACGCGCTCCATATCGCGCAGCACCATGGGTTCGGTGCGCGCGAGATCGGCTTGGTCGATGCCGAGCGCCTTGAGCAGCTTCGGCAGCTCATCGGCGGCATGCGGCCCGCGATGGACCAGCGTATCCAGTTCACCCGGAGAAACCCGCAGATCGCTCGCGATACGCTCAAAATCGGAGCGGTCCATCTGGCGGATCTCGCTGAGCTCCCGCCGGTGCTTCAGCCAGTCGGCAAACGTATCGATCAGAAACTCAACGCGGGGATATGGATGATCCTGGGTGGACATGGGACACCTCCGATCTCCATATCAACACCGATGGATGGGCGCGTCGTTGCGCTAGATCAAATAAGCCGGCGGGATACTTCGTGCCCACCCTAAAAGGGGGCCCTCATGGTGAGGAGGCGCTCTTGCGCCGTCTCGAACCATGGGATCAGACGCTCCGCATCCTTCGAGACGCGCGCAAGAGCGCGCTCCTCAGGATGAGGAGAACCGTTCCGCCGCCCATGCATACAGGCTGCCGGCAACGGGGCGCTGGTTGCCGCGGCCTTTCGGGGAAATGTGCAGCCCGATAATGTCGGGATCGGCGATCAGCGCCGAGAAATCCTGGGGTTCAAAGAACAGTTTTGGTTCGGCGTGCACTGCATAGAATGATTTCTTCGGCAGCGCGTAGCGCAGTTCTCCGGCGCGGCGGGCGAGCGCGGTCAGCGCCGCCGGACCATAGATCGCGACCCGAACATCCGAAAGGCGATGCGAGCCGCGCAGCTTGCGCCATGCGAAAACCAGGTGGTGCCGCAGCGCCAGCCAGTCCGGCGTCAGTTCGTCTTGCCGCATCAGTGAGGCGAACGCCGCCACGATGGGATCGCTGGATGGCAGATACAGCACCGAATTGCCGAGCTGACGCGGACGCTCCCAGGCGAAATAGGGTTTCGCGGGATCGATCTCGACTGGTTTAAGCAGCAGCACATCGGCGTCGAGCCACAGGCCCATGTTCTGCGCCATCAGCCGCATCCGGAAAAAATCGCTGAACTGCAGCGTGGTCCAGTCGCGCCATGCGCCATCGTGGCCGGTCGGACGCAGCCTTTCCGCGAAAGCATGCGGCAGGATCGCTTCGGCCTCGGCGTTGCCGACGCCGTCGGGTAGTTGCCCGAGCGGTTCGAAACTGTAGACGGTGACCCTGTGGCCCGCCGCGACCTGCGATCTCAGGCACGTCCGTCGGAGCCGATCGAGCGGGCCATGCCAGAAGGTGACGACATCGGGCCGCATGCAATGTCACCTCTGGAGCGTTTTCAAGCGAAGCCATCCCCGGACTTGATCCGGGGGTGGACACCGGCTCGCGTGAAGAAGCCTCGGTTCCGATGCAATCAGAACGGCAAAGGCTCAGGCCCAGGCGCGTGCGGTCTTTGCCTTTGCCTCATAGGCGTCGATCGAGGCCTTCTTCTCCATGGTGAGGCCGATGTCGTCGAGACCGTTCATCAGGCAGTGCTTGCGGTACGGGTCGATCTCGAACTTCACGGTGCCGCCGTCGGGCCCGCGAATTTCCTGTTTGCCGAGATCGATGCTCAGCGTCGCATTGGCGCCGCGTTCGGCATCGTCAAACAATTTGTCGAGGTCGTCCTGGGTGACGCGGATCGGCAGAATGCCGTTCTTGAAGCAGTTGTTGTAGAAAATATCGCCGAACGAGGTCGAGATCACGCAACGGATGCCGAAATCCAGCAGCGCCCACGGCGCGTGTTCGCGGCTCGAACCGCAGCCGAAATTGTCGCCCGCGACCAGAATTTTGGCGTTGCGATAGGCCGGCTTGTTGAGGATGAAATCCGGGTTCTCGCTGCCGTCATCCTTGTAGCGCTGTTCCGAGAACAGCCCCTTGCCAAGGCCGGTGCGCTTGATGGTTTTGAGATACTGCTTGGGGATGACCATGTCGGTATCGACATTGATGATCTTCAGCGGCGCCGCGACGCCCTCCAGCGTGGTGAACTTGTCCATCGATCGCACTTCTCGGGTTGGGATTATCGAAAGCCGTCAAGCCCTTAGTTTATCGTGAATGCGGCCGGCATTAAAGTCCAAATTGCGACAATGCTAGCCTTCCTGCGCCTCGATCGCCTCCATGTCGGCGTCGGAAAGGCCGAAATGGTGGCCGATCTCGTGAATCAGCACGTGGCGGACGATATGGCCAAGCGTCTCGTCATGTTCGGCCCAGTAGTCCAGGATCGGTCGGCGGTAGAGCCAGACCATATTGGGCAGCCGGGCGATGTCGTCATTGCTGCGGAACGGCAGGCCGATGCCCTGAAACAGGCCGAGCAGGTCGAATTCGCTGGCGGCCTCCATCTCATCGAGCACCTCGTCGGTCGGGAAATCGTCGACGCGGATGATCACGCCCTCGCATAGAGCGCGAAAGCCGTTCGGCAGACGTTCGAAAACCTCGTGCGCCATGGCTTCCATTTCGGCAAGCGAGGGCGCTTTCGCTTCAGTCCACATTGCGGCTTTCTAGCGCGTGTTCGGCATCGGTGCCTACAGGTTTGAATATTGCACCTCGCGTGCAGTTGACGTTGGCGCGGCAATCGGAGACCGTGCGGTTCGCAACAGCTTTGGGTGGGCGTTATGAGGCGGATCGGGACTGCGGCAATATTGCTGTTTTTTACGGGTAGCTTTGCGCTGCCCGCGGCTGGAGCCCAGGCCGAAACCAGGGCCGAAACGGCGCCGTCGGGGATCCCGGCGCAGGCGTCACAGCCGATGGCCACTGAGGTGTCGGCGCAGCGCCGGCGGCCGCTACGACGCCTGCCGATCTATCCGCGTTACGAGTGGGAACCGGATGTCTGGCCCCGCTATAACCCCGGTCCCAACGCCGTGCGGGACTGCACCGCGACTTACGTTCAGGAATACCGGCCGAGCGGTACGGTGATCGTGCCTCACATGAACTGCTATTGGCGTCGCGGCTAGAGTATTGCGCGCGCTCAACGCCGGCGCGCCGCACCGATCAGTCCGATGCCGACCACCAGCGCCGACGTCCCATAGACGATAATCGCCATTGCGAGTTGCGTGAAGCTGCTCGCGGTGCCCGGACTGCCGCCGGGTCCCTGGGACGCGAGGGCCGCGTTCGCCCACAACAAGCAGGCTGCGGCAAACGGGGTGGCGAAGGCGGCGTGCGATATCCGTGGCAATTTTCGAGACGATGCCATTCTTCGAGACGATGTCATGACGATCTCCTGTGACCGGAAGCGTTCAGAAGATACGGACGACAGCCTATACCGGTTTTGAAATTGCTCTCTGAAAAAATGTTGTCGTGCGAGGTGGGAACCGGTTCGCGCGATTCGCATTCATCTATGCGGCGCACCTATTCAGTTCTCATTCACGTCCCTCAATCTAATCTTGCAATCTGCATCGCGGCGAGGCGGCTGTTCGATCAGCCGTGCGGCGCGGGCGTGACACACATGACCCAAAGGAGGATACATCTATGAACGTGACAAGACTTCTGGGGCTTGCTGCCGTCGGCGCGTTGCTGATCCTGGCTGCTCCAACCGAGCGCGCTCAGGCATTGTCGCTGGCCAGTCCCGGCGGCGCCGCCGCGGTGCAGGATGACGCCAAGGACATCACCACCCAAGTGCACTGGCGCCACCACCGCCATTGGCGCCACCACCGTCACTGGGGTTATCATCGGCATCATCATCGCCACTGGCGCCGTTGGTAATACCGGCTGCTTCTGTGCGAGTTGAGACGGGCCCGCAAGCCGCGGGCCTGTCTTGCGTGGCTGATGAGATCGTCCGGGGAGCGCTCGCATGAAGACATGGATTGGAGGCGCCGTCCTCGCAGCGGGACTGGCGCTGGTTGCGCCGGGCAGTGCCGCCGTCACCAACTCGAAAGCCGGCAGCCATGCAAGTCAAGCGTCGGAGGCGACCGACCTCAGCGCGCGGCGTCGCACCCGGCATGTCAGGCACCAGGCGTACCGCGCGAACGAGCGGCCTTATTATTACGACCGGCCTTATGATTATCGGCCGTATCCGTATCAAACGCCGGTGCCGTTTTTCCTCGGCTTCGGATTTGGGCCGTCGTGGTAAAGGTCTAAGGCACGAATCCCTTCGCCAGCAGCACGATGGCTTGTGCGCCGGCTGTGCGGTCCTTCGAGATTTCCAGATATTCCGGTGAGTCCGCCCAGGCGTGAAATCCCGCCTCGTCGGGAAACGACATCAGCACCAGCTTGTCGCGATCCCACGCGCCTTCCACGATCGTGGGCTTTTCATCGGCCGACAGCAGCCGCCCGCTGAATTTTTTGAACACGTCGAAGAACCGTGCCTGATAGCGATCATACGCGGCACGGTCCGTCATCTTGAGCTGCACAATCACATAGACGGTCATCGCTACTTCCCATCCATCGCCGGTGCGCGCTCGAGTATGTCAGCGAACACATTCGTTCATCATTGCGGCCCGCGCATTCACGGCGCGTTCACGTCGTCATCTTTAATTTAATGTTGCGGGCGATCGCAAATGAATATGCCGAGGGCAGGCCGTTTGCGGCCTTAGCTTTCCCTTGGCTTTCGTTGCCTAATCCGGGGAGTTTCACGCATGATGAAGATTCCAGATTCCAGGCGCGGCCTTGTCCGTTCCTTGGGTCTTGCGGCTGCCGCGATGCTGATGCTGTCGGCCGCAACCAGCGAGCGCGCGGAAGCGCTTTCGCCGATCAATCCAGCCTCGGCGCCGGCGGCGAAACACGCTTCCGACGGGCTGACGACCGAAGTCCGAGGTGGCCATGGCGGTCATGGCGGCGGTCACGGCGGTGGCCACCATGGTGGCGGATTTCACGGCGGAGGCCGCGGCGGCTTCCATGGCGGCGGTGCGGCCTTTCACGGCGGCGGATTTCGTTCAGGTCATGTCTTCCACGGCGGCTTTCGCCACGGTGGACATCGCTTCGCGCACCGGCATCACTTTCACCGGCGTTTCTATTATGCGCCGTCCTATTACTATCACCCGCACCGCTGCCGGGTGGTCTGGACCTATTACGGACCGCGCAGGATCTGCCGCTATCGCCCGTGGCATCACCATCACTGGCGCCACCACCATCGGCATTATCGCTATTGGTGAGCCTTGATGGATTGCGAGTTGCTGAAATAAATCAGGCGCCCGAGGGGGCGCCTGAACTGCGTAAGTAAATATTGCCGGCCTTCAATCCCAATTCTTGAATTTCCAGGACTTGAGCTTCCACGGCGTCAGCGTCTCCAGCCGCCATTGCACCCAGCGGTCCGGCGGCCAGGTACTGAGACGCGACCTCTCCTTGACCTCGGGCTCATCGACGTGCTTTGCGATCCGGCGCCTCGACTGGTGCGTCGCCTCGCTGATCAGATCGACGAATTCAGGCTTGTTGGCCATGGCTCGCTCCTGCGAAAAGCCTCGCCTTCGCCGGCGCAGTCTGCTCCCAACTGCTTAAGGACTCCCTTCGGGAATGCCTCGACGTTGAGGCAAGGGCGCGCTACCGCCACTCCCTGATGTCGACAAAATGCCCGGCGATCGCCGCCGCGGCCGCCATCGCCGGCGAGACCAGGTGGGTGCGGCCTTTAAAACCCTGGCGGCCCTCGAAATTGCGGTTCGAGGTCGAGGCGCAGCGCTCTTCGGGCGACAGCTTGTCTGGATTCATCGCAAGACACATCGAGCAGCCCGGCTCGCGCCACTCGAATCCGGCCTTGATGAAGATCTTGTCGAGGCCTTCGGCCTCGGCCTGTTCCTTCACCAGGCCCGAGCCCGGCACGATCATCGCATTGAGATTGCCGTTGACGGTCTTGCCGGCGACCACCTTCGCCGCCGCGCGCAGATCCTCGATGCGGCCGTTGGTGCAGGAGCCGATGAAGATGCGGTCGAGCTTGATGTCGGTAATCCTGGTGCCGGCCTTCAGCCCCATATAATTCAGCGCGCGATGCTTGGAGAGCCGCTTGGCTTCATCGGCGATCTGGTCGGGATCCGGCACCACGCCTGATATCGACACCACGTCTTCGGGCGAGGTGCCCCAGGTCACGATCGGCGGCAGTTGGGCCGCGTCCAGCCTGATCTCGTGGTCGAAATGCGCGCCGTCGTCGGAGCGCAGCGTTTCCCAGTAGCGCATCGCGGCGTCCCAGGCCTCGCCCTTCGGCGACTTCGGGCGGCCGTTGAGAAACTCAAAGGCCTTTTCGTCAGGCGCGATCAGGCCGGCGCGGGCGCCGCCCTCGATCGACATGTTGCAGACCGTCATGCGGCCTTCCATCGACAGCGCGCGGATCGCGTCGCCGGCATATTCCAGCACATAGCCGGTGCCGCCGGCGGTGCCGATCTCGCCGATGATCGCCAGAATGATGTCCTTGCCGGTGACGCCGTCGGGCAATACGCCGTCGACGACGGCGCGCATGTTCTTGGCTTTCTTCTGGATCAGGGTTTGCGTCGCCAGCACGTGCTCGACTTCCGAGGTGCCGATGCCGTGCGCCAGCGCGCCGAACGCGCCGTGGGTGGAGGTGTGGCTGTCGCCGCAGACGATGGTGGTGCCGGGCAGCGTAAAGCCTTGCTCGGGACCGATGACGTGCACGATGCCCTGACGCTTGTCGTGCTCGTTGTAGTATTCGATGCCGAACTCCCGGGCGTTCTCGGCCATCACCCGCATCTGCTCGATGCTTTCCGGATCCGGATTGGGTTTTGAGCGGTCGGTGGTCGGGATGTTGTGATCCACCACCGCCAGCGTCTTCTCCGGCGCGCGAACTTTGCGGCCGGTGGCGCGCAGACCTTCGAACGCCTGCGGCGAGGTGACTTCATGGACCAGATGGCGGTCGATATAGAGCAGGCAGGTGCCGTCATCGGCTTCGTGAACCAGATGGTCGTTCCAGATCTTGTCGTACAGCGTGGTCGGTTGGGACATGAGCGTAAGCCCTATGAAAGAATTTGCGTGAACAGGGAAAGCGCGGATACGCGCGAAACAGTCGAAACGTCGGCGCGGCATCAGGCCGCGCGCGCAAGCCCCGACGTCGCCGAGGTCGTGAACCGTCCGAAGAAGCGGCCGGGCAGGCGGCAGCGATCGTCGATCACGATCCGTCCGGCGAGTTCGTACGCAATGCTGGTCTGATCTGGAACCATTCTGCTTTTTTAGCACACAGCCTGCCGTCGCGACAATCAATCGATGGGCAGCGGAGATACTTAGATGGTGTGGCGCAACAAAAAAGCGCGGGGTGAACCCGCGCCTTTGTCACAACCATTGCGGCGGAAGTTACTCGCCGACGGCGGCGGCAGCAGCGGCTTGCGGGCGGTCCGTCTTCTTCTCGACGATGCGGGCCGACTTGCCGCGCAGGTTGCGCAGGTAATACAGCTTGGCGCGGCGCACCTTGCCGCGGCGCACCACGGTGATCGAGTCGATCATCGGCGACATCACGGGGAACACGCGTTCCACACCTTCGCCGTACGAAATCTTGCGCACCGTAAAGCTCTCATTGAGTCCGCCGCCGGAGCGGCCGATGCAGACGCCTTCATAGGCCTGCACGCGCGAGCGGTCGCCTTCGACCACCTTGACGTTGACGATCACGGTGTCGCCCGGTCCGAACTCCGGAATGGTCTTGCCGGCGGACAGCTTGTCGAATTGCTCTTTTTCGAGCTCTTGAATGAGGTTCATCGCAAAATCTCCATCGGCGGCGCGCCCCTGCCAAAGCGCGCGGGCTGCGCGAACGTCCATTTATCCTGCCATTGCGCGGATTTGGCGCTCGTATACGGCAAAGGCCGCGGCTTGTCACCCTTCCGTCGTGTTTTTTGGGCGTTTTTGGCCAGGCCTTGTCTGGGCTTCAGGGCTTGTCTGGACTTGCCTGGCGGCCCACAGATCTGGCCGCCGCGCCTTGGTCAGGGCCTCGGCCTCGGCCAGACGCCAGGCCGCGACCCGGGCGTGGTCGCCGGACAGCAGGATTTCGGGGATCGGCCGGCCCTCGAACTCCTGCGGCCGGGTATATTGCGGGTATTCCAGCAGGCCATCGGAAAAGCTTTCATCCGCCCCGGACGCCAATTTTCCCATCACGCCGGGCAGCAGCCGGACGCAGGCATCGATCAGCGCCATGGCCGCGATTTCACCACCCGAAAGCACATAATCCCCCAGCGATACCTCCGCGAGCCCACGGGCCTCGATCAGGCGCTGATCGATGCCCTCGAACCGCCCGCAGACGATCATCGGCCCGGGCCCTGCGGCGAGTTCCGCGACCCGGGACTGGGTCAATGGCCGACCCCGCGGGCTCATCAGTAGGCGAGGACGGTCTTTTGGGCGATCCCAGGAAATATCCGCGGCGTCGATGGCCGCCGCCAGCACGTCGGCGCGCAGCACCATGCCGGGGCCGCCGCCGGCCGGGGTATCGTCGACGCTGCGATGCCGGTCCGTGGCCGAGTCCCTGATGTCCCGCGCCTCCAGCGCCCACAGGCCCGAGGCCAGCGCCTTGCCGGCGAGGCTGACGCCGAGCGGCCCCGGAAACATCTCCGGGAACAGCGTCAGCACGGTCGTGTGCCAGATTTTGAGTGTGGAAGTCATGCCTTCCAATGGCGCGTCCGGTCGGGGCCGTCAAACCGCCTGCAGCGCTTCCTCGGAATATCGTTCTCGTGGGTGCGTCCTGGATTTACGGCTTGCGACCGTATTCGGTGAGTTCGAGGCTGTTGTTTTCCCTCAGATGCTTGTCGGATCGAATGACCGAAGTGCGTTTAACCCAATGATCGATGGCAGGTGCGTACCAGGTCTGGGCCGTGACCTCGTCTTTCCTGGTCGGGTCGTTGACGTTATGCGCTGTGTAGCTGGTTTCGATCTTGAACGTCTCGAACGTCCCGGCCTTGGTCGTCACGGTTTCCTGGCCGACGACCTTTGAGGTACCCGATCGTTTCCAGGCGTTGCCATTGGCGCTGTTGACGTTGCTGGATTGGAATGTCCAGGTCTTGCCGACCGCGAGCGGGGTGCGGATTCCGCTGCCATCGTTGGGCGAGAATCTCCAGGGCCGGGCGTCAACCAGATTCCAGGATCGGTCATAAACGTTGATGCCTTCGTTGTTGTTGCTGCCCTCGACCTTGAACCGCACGCTGATTTCCGTTGGCGTCACCTCCGCGACGACGTTGGTGCGGTTAGCACGGACGGTGCCGCTGATTTCGTCCCGCACCTCGTAGGTCCAATGGTCGCCGGGCATGGGCTCTTCCATGGAGACGATGGCCTTCGGCGGCTGCACCGCGGCGGCCGGCGCCGGGGCCGGTGGCGTCGCCTGCTGGGCCCACGCGTTGCTGGCGACAAGCCCGGTCACCAAAAGAACATTCAGACGAAGCATCGAAGTATTCCTTGTCGCTGCCTGTTGCTCTTGCGGCGGCGTGGCGTGGGCCGGCCGCCTAGCGGCGGCCATACTCGACCAGTTCTATGGTATTGCGTTCACGAACGCGTCCGTCCGACCGCGATACGAAAGAGCGCTTCACCCAGTGATCGATCACCGGCGCGTACCAGGTCTGCTGCACGGCCTGGAATTTCTTGGTTGGGTCGTTGGCGTTTTGTATTTGAGAGGAAATTTCGAGTTTGAAGGTGTCGAATGTGCCCGCTCTCGTCGTGACGCTTTCCTGCGCCACGACCTTGGTTGTGCCCGAGCGCTTCCAGCTTACGCCGGCCGTACTGTTGAGATCGGTGGACTTGAACGACCAGGTCTTGCCCACAGCGAGCGGCGTTCGGATGCCGGTGCCGTCATTCGGCGTATATCGCCAGACGCCGTTGCTGATCAAATTCCATGAACGGTCATAGGTCTGATAGCCGGAATTGGGATTACCGAGCAGCGCGCTTCGGGTGCTGATTTCTGAATCCGACACGTCGGTGACCGTATTCGTGATCGTCGATTTGATCTCCCCGGTAATGTCGTCCCGAAGCTCGTAGGTCCAGTGATCGCCCAGACGCGCGTCTTCCATCGGCTCGGGGCTATTTGGGGTTTCGACAGCGGATGAGGACGCCGCGGGTGGCGAGTCGGCGGGCGGCGTTTGGGCAGGCAGGAAGCTCGTTGTCGCGAGCAGGCCGATGGTCGCCAGGAAAGCGCAACGCAACATGAAATATCTCTGGTGCTGTGGCATCGGCGCCGCAATCTTGGAAGCATCGCCCGATGGCGCGGTATCAGGCAACCGAAAATGCCCGAGCCGAAAATCGAACGCAAGTGTTTTATAATTTTGATCAGCAACCTGTCTAAATTTTAATGTCGCTACGCTGAGAACAAATGTCGCTACGATGACAACAAGGAAGCCGGCGACGAGCCGGACCTAAATCGATCCTTCGTCTTCGCCCACGATCTCATCAGGCAATTCGATCACCACGCGCCCGGCCGCAAGATCAACCGATGGTACCACGGCGTTGGTGAACGGCAGCAGCATGGTCGCGCCATGCGCCGGAGCGATCTCGATAATGTCGCCGGCGCCGAAATTGTGGATCGCGGTGACGCGGCCGATCGGCTCATTGGCGGCGTTGACCGCGGCAAGCCCGATCAGATCGGCGTGGTAATACTCGTCCTCCTCGGTCGCCGGCAGTTTTTCGCGCGCGACATAAAGCTCGAGGCCGTTGAGGCGCTCGGCATCCTCGCGGGTCGCGATGCCTTTCAGCGTCGCGACCAGATGGCCTTTCGCCTCGCGGACGGTGGCGACTTCAAACGAACGCGCGCCGTCCTTGGTCAGAAGCGGTCCGTAAGCCTTCACGGCCAGCGGGTCTTCCGTGAACGTCCACAGCTTCACCGCGCCGCGCACGCCATGCGCGGCGCCAATCCGGGCGATGCAGATGTGAGCCGCCATCGCCGCGCGCCGTCGCGCTTACTTCTTGGCGGCTGCTGCAGCTGCGGCGGCTGCCGCTTTGGCTGCGGCTGCGCTCGCGGTTGCAGCCGTGGCGGCGGCCTCGGCGTTGGCCTTGCGTTCCTTGCGCGGCACCGCCTTTTCCGGGTTGTTGCGTGCGGCGCGCTTGGCGACACCGGCCGCATCGAGGAAACGCGACACGCGATCCGATGGCTGCGCGCCCTTGGCGAGCCAGGCCTTGGTCTTGTCCATGTCGAGCTTCAGCCGGGCTTCGTTGTCCTTCGCCAGCAGCGGATTGAAATGGCCGAGCCGTTCGATGAAGCGGCCATCGCGCGGAAAGCGCGAGTCGGCGACGACGACGTGATAGACCGGACGCTTCTTGGTGCCTGCGCGGGCGAGGCGGATAACGACTGACATTTGGTTCTCCAGGTAGTGGTTTGATGGGATGTTATTAGCTTGTCATTCCGGGGCGCGAGCGCAGCGAGCGAGCCCGGAATCCATAACCACGACAGGGAGTATGGATTCCGGGCCCGCGCAAAGATGCGCGTCCGCAGATGTGCAATTGCACATCGGGGAATGACAAGTAGAAAGGCAAGGTCGTTCTCATTTCTTCTTCCCCAATCCGGGGAAGCCGCCGAGGCCTGGCAAGTTCGGCTTGCCGCTTAAGCCGGAGAGTCCCGGCAAATTCGGCAAGCCGGACCGCAGGCCCGCCGGAAGGTCCTTTGGCAGCGCGGGCATGCCGCCCGGACCTGCACCGCCCGGCATTTTTTCGGATAGCGCCTTGATCTGCTCGGGCGACGGCATGCCGCCGCCGAAGCCCATCGCCTGCGCGATGCCGGCCATCGGGCCGCGCTTGCCCGAACCCATGGCCTTCATCATGTCGGCCATGTTCCGGTGCATCTTCAAGAGCTTGTTGACTTCCTCGACCTTGAGGCCGGCGCCGGCGGCAATCCGCTTCTTGCGGCTGGCCTTGAGGATGTCGGGGTTCTTGCGCTCCTGTCGGGTCATCGAATCGATCACCGCGACCTGGCGCTTCAAAATCCTGTCGTCGATCCCCGCATTGGCGATCTGGTTTTTCATCTTCGCGATGCCGGGCATCATGCCCATCAGGCCGCTGATGCCGCCCATATTCGCCATCTGCAGCAATTGCTCGCGCATGTCGGAAAGGTCGAACTGACCCTTGCGCATCTTCTCGGCGACGCGTGCCGCCTTTTCGGCGTCGATGTTGGCGGCGGCCTTCTCGACCAGCGACACCACGTCGCCCATGCCGAGAATGCGCCCCGCAATCCGGCTCGGATGAAAATCTTCCAGCGCGTCGGTTTTTTCGCCGGTGCCGATCAGCTTGATCGGCTTGCCGGTGACCGCGCGCATCGACAGCGCCGCACCACCGCGGCCGTCGCCGTCGACCCGTGTCAGCACGATGCCGGTGAGTCCGACGCGCTCGTCGAAGGATCGCGCCAGGTTGACCGCGTCCTGGCCGGTCAGCGAATCCGCGACCAGCAGCACTTCATGCGGGTTGGCCGCGGTTTTGATCTCGGCGGCTTCCGCCATCATCTCTTCGTCGAGCGTGGTGCGGCCGGCGGTGTCGAGCAGCACCACGTCGTAGCCGCCGAGCTTGGCTGCTTCCAGCGCGCGCTTGGCGATTTGCGCCGGCTTCTGGCCGGCGACGATCGGCAAGGTCTGGATATCGAGGTCGCGTCCGAGCACCGCGAGCTGCTCCATCGCCGCCGGGCGATAGATGTCGAGCGAGGCCATCAGCACCTTGCGCTTGTCGCGCTGGGTCAGGCGGCGGGCAAGTTTGGCCGTCGTGGTGGTTTTGCCGGAGCCCTGCAGGCCGACCATCATGATCGCCACCGGCGGCACGGCGTTGAGGTCGATGGTCTGGCCGTCGGAGCCGAGCGTGGCGATCAGTTCGTCATGAACGATCTTCACCACCATCTGGCCCGGGGTCACCGACTTGACCACGGTGGCGCCGATCGCCTGCTCGCGGACTTTTTCGGTAAAACTTCTGACCACGTCGAGCGAGACGTCGGCCTCGAGCAGCGCGCGGCGCACCTCGCGCATCGCGGCATCGACGTCGGCTTCGGTCAGCGACCCACGCCGGGTCAGCCGATCCAGTATGCCGCCAAGCTTTTCCGACAGATTGTCGAACACTGCTGCTTTTCCTTCGTCATGGCCGGGCTTGTCCCGGCCATCCACGTCTATTCTCTTAACCTCGCCCCGCTTGCGGGGAGAGGTCGGCGCGTAGCGCCGGGTGAGGGGTGCCGGACTCAAGTTAAAGAGCCCCTCACCCCAACCCTCTCCCCGCAAGCGGGGCGAGGGAGAAAAAACCGCCAAGCCGCCTGCGGGCGCGGCGTCGCTCCATCTACTGTCGTCATACCCCGCGAAATCGGGGTATCCAGTATTCCGAGGCTTCGCGGCTCAATCGAGACGCTCTGGGATACCGGATCACCCGCTTTCGCGGGTGATGACGCTTTATTGTGTCTCCCGCCAGGCGCCTATGACGGCATTCCAAACACTTTTGCGCCCGAGGGCGCATCGCGCTGTCGGGCGTTGACCTCCGGTCTCAAGGGCCGGTCGGCCGGTCGAAAAGAACGTCTTTTCGATGAATGGAGGCGTTAAACCCCCGCAGCCCGCAAAAGTCAAGAAAAGTCGCGGAAATGCGGCATTTTCGCGAACCTTGCCACCGGCTTACCCCCCTTGCCGATGCACGCGTTTTCGGGCCAATCGGGGGGTCATGAACATTACCCGCCGTGGTCTCCTTGGGCTGCTTTCCGGCGCCGCCGCAGCGATCGGCGTGCCGTCAATCTGGGCTTACAGCATGAAAACCTATGACGGTCCCGTCTCCGATCATTTCGACGGCACGCGTTTCTTCGATCCCGATGGCGTACCGCCGAAATCGCTTGGTGAAGTGCTGCGCTGGCAGTTCGGTCCCGGCCGGGAGCGGCAGGCCTGGCCGGAATGGGCGCCGAGCCCTCACGCCGACACGCCACCGCCGCGCGTCAGCGGCGACAAGGTACGATTATCGTTTGTCGGCCACGCCAGCTGGCTGATCCAGACATCGGGGCTGAACATTCTGGTCGATCCGGTATGGTCGATGCGCGCCTCGCCGGTGAGCTTTGCCGGACCGAAGCGTCATAACGACCCCGGTATTGCGTTCGAGGCGTTGCCTCCGATCGACGTCGCGCTGGTATCGCATGGCCATTACGATCATCTCGACCTCGCGACGCTGTCAAAACTGGCTGGGAAATTCTCCCCACGCGTGATTACGCCGCTCGGCAACGTTGCCACCATGCGCGGCGCCGACAGCGCGATCAAGGCGGAAGGATTCGACTGGCATGCGCGCGTCGAACTTGGCGGCGGCATCGCGGTGACGCTGGTGCCGACCCGGCACTGGTCGGCGCGCGGATTGTTCGACCGCAACAAGGCGCTGTGGGCGAGCTTTGTGCTGGAAACGCCGGCAGGCAAAATCTACATCGTCTGCGATTCCGGCTATGGCGAGGGCAAGCATTTCCGCAGCGTCGCCGAGGCGCATGGTCCATTGCGGCTGGCGATCCTTCCGATCGGCGCCTATGAGCCGCGCTGGTTCATGCGGGACCAGCATATGAACCCGGCAGACGCCGTGAAGGCGCTGGCCGATTGCGGCGCGGAGCAGGCGCTGGCGCATCACCACGGCACGTTTCAGCTCACTGATGAAGCGATCGACGCGCCGGTGGTCGCGTTGCATGCGGCACTTGAGCAAGCGAAGATTCCACGCGAGCGTTTTGTGGCGCTGCAGCCGGGGCAGGTGGTGGAGATTTGAGTTTGGTCGTCCCGGCGAACGCCGGGACCCATAACCCCTGGCGTCGCTTGTTTGCAGAAGATGGTTGCTCCACGCCGAAACGAAACGGCACGGCGTATGGGTCCCGGCGTTCGCCGGGACGACACCTTACTGCCCCTGCTGCTTGATCGCCCAGGACACACTCAAGGTTACCGCAAGTGTTTCTTCGCCCTGCGCCACCGGTGCGGACGCCGCCATGCCGGCGGCCATCCTGCGATAGGGCACGGGGGCGGAATTGCCCTCTTCCGAGATGCTGAGCGGCGCGCCGAGCGTGACGCCGGCGGCCTTGGCGTAAATCTCGGCCTTGCGGCGGGCGTCGGCCACGGCCCGCTCGCGGGCCTCATCGAGAAGTTTCGAGGCCTGTGACACCACAAAATTAATGCCGCCGATTTCGTTGGCGCCCGCGCCCACCAGCGTGTCGATCACGCCAGCGACTTTGGTGACGTCGCGCACGCGGATCGTCACGCGGTTGCTGGCGCGATAGCCGGCGATGGCGGAAGGGCCGGAGCGGTTCGGGGCGCTTTGCGGTTGCAGCGACAGCCGCGAGGTCCGGATATCCTTGTCCTCGAGCCCGGCGCCCTTCAGCGCCTGCAGCACCTTGCCCATCGCCGCGTTGTTGGCCTCGGAGGCCTCGCGCGCGGTCTTGGCCTCCGACGTGACGCCGCCATCGATCTCCGCGAGATCAGGCGGCACCGACACGGTAGCCTCGCCGGTCACGGAAATCGCCGCCGGCGGAATCACCTGTGCCAGCGCGGGCGCTGTGAATAGCGCGGCCGCAAGGGCGGCCGCGGCGAGAGCCGTGCGATGCTTCATGAGCTCACTTCAGCGGCACGTAGACGTTGATCACCAGCTTGTCTTCGGCGGTCTTCAGCGGGTCGGTGATGTATTCCTCGATGAAGGTATCCTTGGCTTCGAGCTTCTTGTCGTCGAGGTGATTGGTGATGGCCTCATAGGTGTTGTCCATATTGTCGTAGGAACCGCGATGGACAAACTTCAATGCCTTGCCGTCGGGCGATTTGCCGATGCTCATGTCCTTGGTGAGGTTCTTCGGATCCTGCTCGACCGGGATTTCGGCCAGAAACGTGAAGCCGGCATCGTCCGTCGAGGTATAGACGATCATCGAATTGCCCGCGGGTTTGATGCCCTGCTTGTCGAGCAGGGCTGACAGCGACCTGAACGATTCGATCAGGGTGTCGAACGCCGAATCCCAGGCGGCGTTGCCCCTGACGATGACAACTGTTCTTGGCGTCAGGGTGATCTGGTCGCCGAACGGATCCGCGGTCTGAACCGGCGCGGCTGCCGGCGGTGTCGCAGGGGTCTCGGCGGCTGCTGGCGGGGTGGAAGGAGCGGCCGAGGGGTTGGCCGCCGGAGCCGGGGGTGCTGCCGGCGCCGGGGCCGGTGTTGCGGCAGGCGCCGGGGTTGCCGGCGGGCTCGCCGCGGGCGGCGTTTGCGCCTGCACGCTGGCCATAGCCAGCGAAATCGCTGCCGGGATCAGCGCAACCATGGCGAGACGGACGAGGCGAGGGCAATTCATTCGGTGTTCTCCATGGCCGTATCCTGCGGTCGCGTCTCGGCTCGCGTGTCCTGGCCCCACGTCGGCGCTCAAGTCGGTGGACACGACGCTATTCTAACACGCGACGCGTGCTTTCGTCCCATGACAGATAATTCATGGGCCTCCCAGCGCCGCGAGCGGCTCGACACAGAATCGCCGCACTGGCCAATCCGCCGCGCTTCGCCATATAAGATGGGGATAGTCGGGAAAATTCCATGAGCGCGCTCGCCAATCATGCGTTTGCCAAGATGAACGGCATCGGCAACGAAATTGTCGTGGTCGATCTGCGCGATTCGCCTGCCATTGTCACGCCGGAGGAGGCGCGCGCGGTGGCGTCGCCAACGGGTGTGCATTACGACCAGCTGATGGTGCTGCAGCCGCCGCGGCTGGAGGGCACCGAGGCCTTCATCCGCATCTACAACAATGACGGCTCGGAAGCCGCCGCCTGCGGCAACGGCATGCGCTGCGTGGCGCGCCGGCTGTTCGAGGACACCGGCCGGAGCGCCGCCACCTTCGAGACCACGGCCGGGCTGTTGAATTGCTGGCAGGGCCCGTCCGGCGATCTCTACACCGTCGACATGGGCCCGCCGAAATTCGGCTGGAAGGATATTCCGCTGGCGGAAGAGTTTCGCGACACAAGGTCGATCGAGCTGCAGATCGGCCCGATCGACGCGCCGGTGCTGCATACGCCGTCGGTGGTCAGCATGGGCAATCCGCATGCGATCTTCTGGGTCGACGACGTCAGCGCCTACGATCTCGCCCGCTTCGGGCCGCTCCTGGAAAATCATCCGATCTTTCCGGAGCGCGCCAATATCACGCTGGCGCATATCGTGGATCGCGACCACATCACGATCCGCACCTGGGAGCGCGGCGCCGGGCTGACCCGGGCCTGCGGTTCGGCGGCCTGCGCTACCGCGGTGGCCGCCGCGAGGCTGAAGCGCACCAACCGCATCGTGCAGATTTCGCTGCCCGGTGGCGAGCTCGCGATCGAATGGCGCGAGCGCGATGACCACGTGCTGATGACGGGCCCGGCGACGTTCGAGTATGAGGGGCGATTCGACCGGCACTATTCGCCAGGCGTCGCCTAGGATGAGTGTCGACGTCGTCACCTTCGGCTGCCGGCTCAACGCGTTCGAATCCGAGGTGATCGCCCGCGAGGCGGAGAGCGCCGGGCTCACCGACACCATCGTCATCAATAGTTGTGCTGTCACCAACGAAGCTGTGGCGCAGGCGCGGCAATCGATCCGCCGGCTGAAGCGCGAGCGGCCGGAAGTGCGGATCGTGGTGACCGGCTGTGCGGCGCAGACGCAAGCTCGGATGTTCGCCGGTATGGCCGAGGTCGATCGCGTCGTCGGCAACGACGACAAGATGCGCGGCGAGGCATGGCGCCAGGCGCGCGTCGCGTTCGACGCGGCGGCTGGATTCGGCATCGCCAACGAAGAAAAGATCGCGGTCGCCGACATCATGGCGGTCCGGGAGATGGCGCCGCATCTGCTGAAAGGATTTCAAAAGGGCCTGCCGCGGGTGTTCGTGCAGGTGCAGAACGGCTGCGATCACCGCTGCACCTTCTGCATCATTCCCTATGGCCGCGGCAATTCGCGCTCGGTGCCGATGGGCGCGGTGGTCGATCAGGTCCGCGCGCTGCTCGAGCGCGGCCATGCCGAGATCGTGCTGACCGGCGTCGATCTGACCAGTTACGGCGCGGACCTGCCGGGCGCGCCGAAACTGGGGCTGCTGACCAAGCAAATCCTGCGGCACGTGCCCGGGCTGAAACGATTGCGGATCTCCTCGATCGATCAGGTCGAGGTCGACCGGGATTTGCTCGATGTGATCGCCGACGATGAGCGTCTGATGCCGCATCTGCATCTGTCGCTGCAGTCCGGCGACGATCTGATCCTGAAGCGGATGAAGCGGCGGCATTCACGCGACGATGCCGTTCAATTCTGCGCGCAGGTGCGGCGGTTGCGGCCGGATATCGCATTCGGCGCCGATATCATCGCAGGATTTCCGACCGAAACCGAGGAAATGTTCGCGCGGTCCAAGGACTTGGTCGAAGCCTGCGGTCTGACCTTCCTGCACGTGTTTCCCTATTCACCCCGTCCAGGCACGCCGGCCGCACGGATGCCGCAGGTGTCGGGCGAGTTGATCAAGCAACGCGCCAAGCGATTGCGGGCGACGGGCGAGGCCGCGTTGCAAAAGCGGCTGGCTTCGGAGATCGGCGCGATGCGTCAGGTTCTGATCGAGAGCGCCACGCAGGGCCGCACCGAACATTTCATGCCGGTGGCGATTTCGGGCCAAACGCCGGGAGCGGTGCGGACGCTTGCGATCACCGGGCATGATGGCGCGCGGTTGATGGTGTGAATGTTGTTATCATGCCCGGCCATGACGCGTATGGCTCACTCCCCATTCCATCCGCAGGCCGTGAGCCGTTCGTGCAAATGCGATGGCGCGGGGGCCGCCACGCGCACCGGGTCCTTGTTCCTCGAAATCGGGATCACGATCTCGCGGGAATGCAGATGCAGGCTCGGCTCGCCGAAGCGCGGTCCGTTGCCATAGATATTGTCGCCGACAATCGGCCAGCCCATGGCGGCGGAGTGAACGCGCAATTGATGGGTGCGGCCGGTGACCGGTTCCAGCGCGAGCCAGCTTAGGCCATCGCCGCGCCCCAGGACTTTCCAGTTGGTGATCGCGGTCTGGCCGTCCGGATCGGGCTTTTGCCACCAGCCGCGCTCGGCATTGAGGCGGCCGAGCGGCATGTCGATCACGCCTTCGTCCTCGACCGGGCCGCCTTCGACCACCGCCCAATAAGTCTTGGAAATCCGGCCATGCTTGAACAACAGGCCTAGCGACGCCGTCGCCTTGCGATGGCGTCCCAGCACGAGACAGCCGGAGGTATCGCGGTCGAGCCGGTGGGCGAGAACCGGCGGTCGCGGCAGGCCAAATCGTAACGCATCGAACGAGGACTCCAGATTGGCGCCGCCCTTGGGCCCCCGATGCACCGGCAGCCCCGCGGGCTTGTCGATCACCAGCATCAGCCCGTCGCGATGGAGCACGCGCGCCTGAATTTCATCGGCGGTCAACTCGGGAACATCGATGCGTTCGTTGTGACTTTCGCTCATGGCGCGAAACCGCTAACACACCCCCAACATGAACGATACCACTCCGGAACAACCCAAACTGAGCTGGTGGCGGCGGCTGTCCAGCGGCCTGAAGCGCACGTCGAGTTCGCTCGGGACGGCGGTGGCCGATCTCGTCACCAAGCGCAAGCTCGACCGCGCCATGCTCGACGATATCGAGGACGTACTGCTGCGCGCCGATCTGGGAACCGAAGTGGCGGCGCGCATCGCGGCCGCCGTCGGCGTCGGCCGTTACGACAAGGCGATCTCGGCGGATGACGTGAAATCCGTGGTCGCGACCGAGGTCGAGAAGGTTTTGTCATCCGTGGCGAAGCCGCTGGTGATTGACGAAACCCAAAAGCCGTTCGTCATTCTCGTCGTCGGCGTCAACGGTTCCGGCAAGACCACCACCATCGGCAAGCTCGCGGCCAAACTTGCCGCCGAAGGCCGCAAGGTGATGCTGGCCGCCGGCGATACCTTTCGCGCCGCCGCGATCGAGCAACTGAAGATCTGGGGCGAGCGTACCAACTCGCCGGTCATCGCGGCCGCGCAGGGCTCGGATTCCGCGAGCCTTGCCTTCAATGCCCTCACCGCGGCGCGGGAGGGAAAGCTCGACGTGCTGCTGGTCGACACCGCGGGAAGGCTGCAGAACAAGGCGGAATTGATGAACGAACTCGAAAAAGTCGTTCGCGTCATCAGAAAGGTCGATTCGTCGGCGCCGCATGCGGTGCTGCTGGTCCTGGACGCCACGGTGGGACAAAATGCGCTGTCGCAGGTCGAGGCGTTTCATCGTACGGCAGGAGTGACGGGCCTCGTCATGACAAAGCTCGACGGCACCGCGCGGGGAGGGATCCTGGTGGCGCTGGCCGAGAAACACAAACTGCCGGTGCACTTCATCGGCGTCGGCGAAGGCGTCGACGATCTCGCACCGTTCACCGCGCGGGATTTCGCGCAGGCGATCGCTGGGATTGAATAGGCCTCATCCTTCGAGACGCGGCTACGCCGCTGCTCGGGATGAGGGAGAAGCCAAATGGAATGTCCTCATCCCGAGGAGGCGCGAAGCGCCGTCTCGAAGGATGGGATGCGACGAAAGTAATGGACCGAACAAATGGACAAGACCGCGCCGCATCCGCTGTTCAAGCTCGCGACCGAACTCGGTCCGCTGATGATTTTTTTCATCGCCAACGCCAAATTTGACCTGTTCGTCGCCACCGGCGCGTTCATGGTGGCGGTGATCGTTGCGATGGTCGCATCGTACATGGTGACGCGACACGTACCGATGATGGCGATCGTTACCGCCGTCGTCGTTATCGTGTTCGGCACCCTGACACTGATGCTGCACGACGAGACCTTCATCAAGGTGAAGCCGACCATCGTCTATACGCTGTTTGCGGCGATCCTTGGCGGCGGCCTGCTGTTCGGCCGCTCCTTCATCGCCATCATGTTCGATCAGATGTTCAATCTGACGCCGCACGGCTGGCGTATCCTGACATTGCGCTGGGCGCTGTGGTTTCTCGCCATGGCGGTGCTGAACGAGATCATCTGGCGCACCCAGTCCACCGATTTCTGGGTGACCTTCAAGGCATTTGGGATGGTGCCGCTGACGATGTTGTTTGCGGTCACCCAGATGCCGCTGATCAAGCGCTATCATCTGGAGCCGGCGTCACTCGAGGCAAGCGAGGCGGACGCTGGTGACGTGACGAAGGGGTGAGACCCAACGCTCTCCTCTCCCGCTTGCGGTCGAGACGAGCGGAGATCGCTCTTGGAGGGGCCGGGGCGGGGGTTCTCGCGGCGAAAAAGAATTTGAGTTGTAGGTGAGCGCCGTGCCCGGCCCCTCACCCGGATCGCGCCGGACGGTGCTTCGCATGGCCGAGGCGATCCGACCTCTCCCCGTTCTGCACGGGGAGAGGTGAAGAAAAGCAGTTAGCTCTTCTGCTTGGCGATGATCTTGTCCTTGATGCCGTCATAGGTCTTCTGCGGCACGATCTTCTTCTGCACCAGTTCGTCCTTGCCCTTGTAGGGACGGCCCTTGATGATCGCCGCGGAATAGGCCTTGCCGACTCCCGGCAGCGCATCGAGGTCGTCGGAGCTGGCGGAATTGATATCCAGCAGATCGGATTTGGTGGCGGGCGCCATCTTCGACTCGGTGGCCGGTGCTTTCGGCGCAGGGGCCATTTTACTGTCGGATTTGGCGGCGGGTTGCGCGGTCTGGGCCATCGACGGCGAAGCCGTCAGCAAGCCCAGGGTCAGCGCAGTTGCCGCAAGTGAAGCGAGTGTGAAACGACGCATTGGGTGTGTCCCTCCAAGGACGGTTTAAGTAACGCCATCAAAGTAGCTTCGCATTCGTGGCGGTGCCATGGCTGCCAAATGAACGGAAGATAAAAGCGAAAATTAATTTAATGAACGACAGATAAATGTGGAATTTGTTTTGTCTCGTCATGGTGAGGAGGCGCGCTTGCGCCGTCTCGAACCATTGAGTCCCCGATGCTGCTCATCCTTCGAGACGCGGCCGAAGAGGCCGCGGCTCAGGATGAGGTCAATGACTCAAGACCCCGCCTTCAGCGCCTTCTCGATTTCGACCTTGAGCACGCTGTCGACGTTGTCGGATGTGACCGGGCCGACCATCTTGTAGACAATGGTGCCTTCGCGCCCGACCACGAAGGTCTCCGGCACGCCGTAGACACCCCATTCGATCGAGGCGCGGCCGTTGCCATCGACGCCGACGATGCCGAACGGATTGCCGTAGCGGCCGAGAAAGCGCCGGGCGTTGTCGGCGGCGTCCTTGTAATTGATGCCGACGAACTGCAGCCGCTTGTCCTGACCAAGCTTGGTCAAAAGCGGCGCCTCGTCGTGGCACGGCACGCACCACGAGGCCCAGACGTTGACCACGCTGACCTTGCCCTTGAACACGGCAGGATCGAGCCCAGGCACCTGCGTGCCGTTATTGACGAGGCCTTCCAGCGCCGGCAGCGCCGTTTGCGGCGCCGGGCGACCGATCAAGGCCGAGGGGATCTTCGACGGATCGCCGCCGTGCAGCCGCAGCAGAAAAATTCCGGCCAGCGCGATGAAGCCGAGCAGCGGCAGCATCACCAGCCAGCGCCGGCTTTGCGGCGCCGCGCCGGATGTCGAGGGCTCACTCATTGGATATCCGCCGCGCTGCGCCCGGAGCGACGGATAACGCCGGACGCGTCGAGCTCGCGCAAGCGTTCTTTCTGGCGGCGGTAATCGATCGCGATCGAGAAGATCAGGATCAGTACCACCGCTCCCACCAGTGCGTAGGATGTCACGATGAAAGACGCGTAGGGACCCAGCGACATCGCTCTACGCCGCACGCTGGCTGGCTTGCATCATTTGCAAGCTGCGCACCCGGCGGCGCAGGATCTCGTTGCGCATCGCCGCCAGGTGCAGCGTGACGAACAACAGCGAAAATGCCACCGCCATCACCAGCAGCGGAATCAGAAAGGCGCGGTCGAGCGAAGGTCCGCCCATCCGCATCACCGATGCCGATTGATGCAGCGTATTCCACCAGTCCACCGAGAATTTGATGATCGGCAGATTGATCGCGCCCACCAGCGTCAGGATCGCGGCGGCGCGCGCGGCGCGTGAGGGATCCTCGACCGCCCGCCACAGCGCGATCAGGCCGAGATACATCAGAAACAAGATCAGCACCGAAGTCAGCCGCGCGTCCCATTCCCAATAGGTGCCCCACATCGGCCGTCCCCACAGCGAGCCCGTCACCAGCGCCAGAAACGTAAAGGCCGCGCCGATCGGGGCGGCGGCCTTGGCCGCCACGTCAGCCAGCGGATGCCGCCACACCAGCGTGCCCAGTGCCGCGAGGCTCATCACGCCCCAGACGAACATCGACAGCCACGCGTTCGGCACGTGGATGAACATGATCTTCACGGTAGCGCCCTGCTGATAGTCGTCGGGCGCCATGGCCGATTGATAAAGGCCGATCAGCAGCAGGGCCGCAGTGACGGCCGCAAGCCATGGCAACAGCCGCGTCGTCAGCGTCAGGAACCGTGTCGGGTTGGCGAGATCGATCAGCGTCATGGCATCCCTGATAATCGCAGCGGTGGCGGCAGGCAATGTCGGGTGGTTTGTTTCATTTCGCCTCCGTGAGAGTTGATCGGCGTCAATTCGGTGTTCAGTCCAGGCCGTGGCGCAGGCTTGCGGCGGCCGCGAATGGCCCGATCACGAAACTGACCAGCGACAGCGCGCACAGGATCGAAAACGGAGTACCGAACGACAGTGGTCCGGTTATGGCGGCTTGCGAGGCCGCCACGCCGAATATCAGCACGGGAATGGATAGCGGCAGCACCAGCACGGCCAGCAACAGTCCGCCGCGGTGCAGCGTCACAGCCAACGCAGCGCCGATCATGCCGGTAAATGTCAGCGCCGGCGTACCCGCCAGCAGCGTCAGCGCGACAGCTGCAGTCGATGTTGCATCGAGATTCAACAACAGCCCCAGCACCGGGGTGGCGATAACGAGCGGCAATCCGGCGGCCAGCCAATGCGCCAACGCCTTGGCGGCGCAGGTCAGTTCCAGTGGCGTCCGGCTCATCACGATCAGATCCAGCGAACCGTCCTCGTGATCGGCCATGAACAGCCGGTCGAGGGTGAGCAGGCTTGCGAGCAGCGCGCCGAGCCAGAGAATTGCGGGACCGAGCCGGGTCAGCAGTGCGAGATCGGGTCCGATCGCGAATGGCATCAAGACCACTACTGTGAGAAAGAACAGCACGCCGATCAGCGCGCCGCCGCCGACGCGCAGCGCGATTTGGATATCCCTGCGAATCAGGGCGGCGAGGGCGGTCATGACGGGCGGCCTTGCGGCGATTCTGCTTCAGACGTCCATGCAAGTTGACCCCCACCCCCGACCCCTCCCTGCAAGGGGGAGGGGAGAGGAAAGCGTCGCCTTGCGTTAATAGGCTGGGCGCTCTGGCCCAAGCCAACCGCATCTTCTGACGGCTGAGGAGAGATCGCTTTTGGCAAATGAGCGCGCGAGTTCGCGTCAGCATAAGCTCCCCTCCCGCTTGCGGGCAGGGGTCGGGGGTGGGGGTGCAACACCGGGTTCCTCACGATTCTTCCCCGATTCGCAGCTCGCGCGCGGCAAGTCCCAGCGGCGTGTGGGTTGCGGCGACGATTAGGCCGCCGCGCGAAAGATGGTCGCCCATCAGGGTGGCGAACAGGCTGTGCCCGGCCGCATCGAGCGCCGAGGTCGGTTCGTCCAGCAGCCAGATCGGGCGACGCACCGCCAGCAGCCGGGCGATCGAGAGCCGGCGCCGCTGCCCGGCCGACAGATACGCCGCCGGCAGCCGCAGGGCGTGATCGAGCCCCACCGCGGCAAGGCTTTCCGCGGCATCGAACGCCGCGCCGCCCAGAAACTCCCGCCAGAAACACAGGTTTTCCATCACGCTCAGCGCCGGCTTCAGCGCGTCGCGGTGGCCGAGATAATGGGCCTGTTCGGGCAAGGTCAGTTCGGCCTCGCCGCCCTCGAGATCGATCGATCCGTCCGCCATCGTCAGCAAGCCGGCGATCAGCCGCAGCAGCGAGGTCTTGCCGGCGCCATTGGGCCCGGTGACGGCCACCGCCTCGCCCGAACTGGCCTCGAAATCGAGCCCGGAGAACACTTCCCGCCCGCCCCGCACGCACCTGACGCCACGTCCCGAGAGCCGCATTTTGCCCCTTCACAGCCCTTTGGAAACTATGGGTACCGCATCAGAATTTGTGGGTACCGCATTGCTGCAGCACCATTGCCGGTGTGGCGGTGCTCCTAGAAAGATTCTATAAGCCGGAACTTGATGCAGCACACAATCCGCCGCTGCAAGCCATCAGGCCACGCCTCGCAGACGGTGTTTTGATACCCTTGCTGGGTATAACTGACAATTGGGATTGCCTCACATGACCTCGCTCGACAGCTTCAAATGCCGGAAGACCCTCAAGGTCGGTGGCAAGACCTACGTTTATTACAGCCTGCCCGCCGCCGAGAAGAACGGTCTGAAGGGAATTTCCAAGCTCCCCTATTCCATGAAGGTGCTGCTGGAGAATCTGCTGCGCAACGAGGACGACCGCACCGTCAAGAAGGCCGACATCATGGCGGTCTCGAAGTGGCTGAAGAAGCGCGCGCTCGAGCATGAAATCGCGTTCCGTCCGGCGCGGGTCTTGATGCAGGATTTCACCGGTGTGCCGGCGGTGGTCGATTTGGCGGCGATGCGCAACGCGATGCAGGCGCTCGGCGGCGACGCGGAGAAGATCAATCCGCTGGTGCCGGTCGATCTCGTGATCGATCACAGCGTGATCGTGAACTTCTTCGGCGACAACAAGGCGTTCGGCAAGAATGTGGTCGAGGAATACAAGCAGAATCAGGAGCGCTACGAATTCCTGAAATGGGGCCAGAAGGCGTTTTCGAATTTCTCCGTGGTGCCGCCCGGCACCGGCATCTGTCACCAGGTCAATCTTGAATACCTCGCGCAGACGGTATGGACCCGCAAGGAGAAGATGACGGTCGGCAAGAAGAAAGGCACCTTCGAGGTCGCCTATCCGGATTCGCTCGTCGGAACCGACTCGCACACCACCATGGTCAACGGCCTTGCCGTGCTCGGCTGGGGCGTCGGCGGCATCGAGGCGGAAGCCGCGATGCTCGGCCAGCCGCTGTCGATGCTGTTGCCGGAAGTGGTCGGCTTCAAGCTCAAGGGCCAGCTCAAGGAAGGCGTCACCGCCACCGATCTGGTGCTGACGGTGACGCAGATGCTGCGCAAGCAGGGCGTGGTCGGAAAATTCGTGGAATTTTTCGGTCCGGGGCTGGATTATCTCTCGGTCGCGGACAAGGCGACCATCGGCAATATGGCGCCGGAATACGGTGCCACTTGCGGCTTCTTCCCGGTCGATGCCGAGACCATCGATTATCTCAAGACGTCGGGCCGTGCGCCGGCGCGGGTCGCGCTGGTCACCGCCTATGCCAAGGCGCAGGGCCTGTTCCGATCAGCCAAATCGCCCGATCCGGTATTCACCGAAACCCTGACGCTCGATCTCGCCGACGTGGTGCCCTCGATGGCCGGACCGAAACGTCCCGAAGGCCGCGTCGCGCTGCCCGCTGTCGCGGAAGGTTTCGCCGCGGCGATGACCAGCGAATACAAAAAGGCCGACGATGCGTCGAAGCGCTATCCCGTCGAGAATCGCAATTTCGACCTCGGCCATGGCGACGTGGTGATCGCCGCGATCACCTCGTGCACCAACACCTCCAATCCGAGCGTGCTGATCGGCGCGGGACTGTTGGCGCGCAACGCCGCCGCCAAGGGCCTCACCGCAAAACCCTGGGTCAAGACCTCGCTGGCGCCGGGCAGCCAGGTGGTCGCGGAATATCTTTCCAACTCCGGACTGCAGCTCGATCTCGACAAGGTCGGCTTCAACCTGATCGGCTTCGGTTGCACCACCTGCATCGGCAATTCCGGGCCGTTGCCGGAGGAGATTTCGAAGTCGATCAACGACAACGGCATCATCGGCGCCGCCGTGCTGTCGGGTAACCGAAACTTCGAAGGCCGCGTCAGTCCGGACGTGCAGGCCAATTATCTGGCGTCGCCGCCGCTGGTGGTGGCTTATGCGCTGGCGGGTACGGTGACGAAAAATCTCGCGGTTGAGCCGATTGGCAACGGCAAGGACGGCAAGCCGGTTTATTTAAAGGACATCTGGCCGACGACCAAGGAAATCAACGCTTTGATGAAGAAGTACGTTACCGCGTCGATCTTCAAGAAGCGCTACGCCGACGTGTTCAAGGGCGACACCAACTGGCGCAAGATCAAGACCGTCGAGAGCGAGACCTATCGCTGGAACATGAGCTCGACCTACGTTCAGAACCCGCCCTATTTCGAAGGCATGAAGAAAGAACCGGAACCGATCGTCGATGTCGTCGATGCGCGTATTCTGGCGATGTTCGGCGACAAGATCACCACCGACCACATCTCGCCGGCCGGCGCGATCAAGCTGACATCGCCCGCCGGAAAATATCTGTCGGAGCATCAGGTGCGCCCGGCCGACTTCAATCAATACGGCACGCGGCGCGGCAATCATGAAATCATGATGCGCGGCACTTTCGCCAACATCCGCATCAAGAATTTCATGCTGAAGGGCGCCGACGGCAATATTCCCGAAGGCGGCCTGACCAAGCACTGGCCCGACGGCGAGCAGATGTCGATCTACGATGCCGCGATGAAGTATCAGGCCGAGCAAGTGCCGCTGGTGGTTTTTGCCGGCGCCGAATACGGCAATGGCTCGTCGCGCGACTGGGCCGCGAAGGGAACGCGGCTGCTCGGTGTCCGCGCCGTGATTTGCCAAAGCTTCGAGCGCATCCACCGCTCCAATCTGGTCGGCATGGGTGTGCTGCCACTGACCTTCGAGGATGGGGCGTCGTGGCAGTCGATCGGAATGAAGGGTAACGAGACGGTAACCATACGCGGATTGCAGGGCGATCTGAAACCGCGCCAGAAGCTGACCGCCGAGATCGTCTCCGGCGACGGCTCGCTGCAGCGCGTTTCGCTGCTGTGCCGCATCGATACGCTCGACGAGCTCGAATACTATCGAAACGGCGGTATTCTGCATTACGTGCTGCGCAAGCTGGCCGCGTGATGCGGTATTGTGATCTGCGCCTCACCGCGAAGTGAGTGGCGAGCCCAGGGGAGGCGGCCTATGAAGGGCCGCCTTCTCGGCGAGGACCGGCGCGATTGAGCGCCGTAAGTGCCGGGACGATGCGGGTGGTTTTCGGTTTCCAGTATGACAGTGATGATGGCCTATAGTTGTATTTCGCGGTGGTCGGGTGCGCTTGGCGTCTGCGCGATTGTTGCCATCGTTCGTCCGGCCCATGCCGATCCGCGCGCGGTGGTCGAGCTGTTCACGTCGCAAGGATGCTCGTCGTGTCCGCCCGCCGACAAGATCCTCGGTGAGCTCGCCAAGGATCCTTCGGTCATCGCGTTGAGCATGCCGATCGATTACTGGGATTATCTTGGCTGGAAGGATACGCTGGCGGATGCGCGCTTCAGCGCGCGTCAGAAAGCCTATTCCCATATGCGTGGCGATCGCGACGTCTACACGCCGCAAGTCATCGTCAACGGGTCCGTGCGTTTGATCGGCAGCGATCGCGCCGGCATCGAAGGTGCCATCGGCGATACCAAAAAAACCGATGGTGTGATGTCGGTGCCGGTTTCGATGACGCTGGCCGGCAAGCAGATTTCCGTTTCGGTCGCGGCCTCCAGCACAGCATCCGCCGAGGCGCATGGCGAAGTGTGGATTTGTTCGATCTCGAGTGTGGTGCCGATTTCAATCGGTCGCGGCGAGAATAGCGGTCGCCAGATCACCTACTACAATGTAGTGCGCAACCTGCTCAAGATAGGTGACTGGAACGGCAGTTCCGGCAACTGGACCGTTCCGCTGGAAAGTATTTCCCACGAGGGCGTTGATGCCGCGGTGGTCTATGTCCAGGACGGCAATCGCGACAAGCCGGGCGCGATGCTCGGTGCGGCCTATACGTCGCTTCACTAGTAAATAGTATGAGTGCGTCGCGCGACGCCATGGCGAGCGACCTACGAGCTTGGTGGTTTTCGTCGATTCAGGACCTGTCCGACGCCTCCCTGCAGCGCAGGACTTGGCTGGACCCGACAAATCGAAATCCCCATTGGTCCTACGCTGAATTCGTCTGTTCGTATCCCGACGACGATCAACTATTGCATGCCCATCGGGCGGGGTGGCTTGCTGCAGACGAATTCGCAATTATGAGCGACCTGCGCAGGGCCCTCCTACCTTATACACCTCCAGGAAATAACCATTACGACCAAGTCGCCATTCTGGACGAGCCGGGCTGGCATGCCGTAATCGAAGCTGCAGGGCGAGCGAAACGGAAGCTGCTTTCGCAAATGATTTCCGAGCGAGAGCGATCTGCGCTGAGTGGGAAACTCAGTTAGATTCAGCCGTTGAGACCGTCATATTCACGGCCACCCCCCAAAGAAAAAGGACCAACTCTCGTTGGCCCAGGATGGGGATAAACTATTCCTGCGAACAGGCCCGATCCCGACGGCCCCGGGGGGCTGGGGGCTGAGGAATCCGGAGCTGAAAGGACCGGGCCAACGCAGTGATCTCTTGTCGCAATTCACAAGGGCGGTCGCTGGGCGGAAATTGGGCCGTATTATGATTTCCCTAACGATCCCGTGACGCTGCATTTTTTGCCGGGCAGGGACCACGGACAATCCGTCACGTGCGAATTTGGGCGCGTCCCTGCCACGGCGCTCTTGCAGCCGTCCGCTGTTGGCGCGATCATACCGGCGCGGCATGATCCCGAAAGGTGGACTTTCGGTTTTCCGAAAAAAGGGATCAGGCCGGAAATCACAAAAGGAGGCGCTCCATGAGCTCGATGTCGGAGGAAGCCGACCCAAGCGAGAGCCGCGCAGCGGCGCGCAATGCTGCTGCGGGTCCTTTACCAAGCCGGGTGACGTTCAATCGTTTCGAACTCAATCGTATTCTGAATTTGTACGGGCGCATGGTCGCCGATGGCGAGTGGCGGGACTATGCCATCGACTTTCTCAAGGACCGCGCGGTGTTCTCGGTATTCCGCCGTGCATCCGAAGTACCCATCTATCGCATCGAAAAAGATCCGCGGCTCGCGCGCAAGCAGGGGATCTACAGCGTGATCTCGGCGAGCGGGCTGATCCTGCGCCGCGGCCACGAACTCGATCGTGTGCTGCTGGTGATCGACCGCAAGCTGGTGGTGGTTTAGCGGGAACGATCCCGTCATTCCGGACCAGCGCGCAGCGCTGGATCCGGAATCCAGAGGTTAGGGAACGCAATTTGCCGTGCGAGATTCCGGGTTCGCTCTTCGAGCGCCCCGGAATGACGAAGCTAAGACGACCGCCCTGCCGAGTCGTCAGCAGGCAGCGTCGTGCCGCCGTCGCCGAGCGCGCGCTGCATCATCACGGTGTCGAGCCAGCGGCCGAATTTGAAGCCGACATTGGGATGGGTCCCGATCATCTGAAATCCGGTCCTGGCATGGACGCCGATCGATCCGGCGTTGGCGGAATCGCCGATCACCGCGATCATCTGGCGATAGCCTCGCGCTTCGGATTCGGCGATCAGCGCTTGCAGCAATTGCAGGCCGATCCCGCGCCGGTGGATTGCGGGCTCAAGGTAAACCGAATTCTCCACCGTGAAGCGATAGGCCGGCCGCGGCCGGTACGCTCCCGCATAGGCGTATCCGACCACGCGGCCTTCGAGGATGGCGACAAGATAGGGAAAGCCGCCGTCCATCAGCACGCCAAAGCGCCGTGTCATCTCGGCGAGATCGGGGGGGATCAGCTCGAACGTCGCGGTGCCGTAGCGGACCGCGTGTTCGTAGATCTCGGCAATGGCTGAGAGGTCGGCCGCGGTGGCGGGCCTGATTTCGGGAGAGGACATGCCGTCGAGATTATTTTCGCTTTCTGCAAAAGAAAAGCCCCGGCCTTCCGGCCGGGGCTCGAATTTGTCAGCCAGGGCTCAGCGATCAGTCGCGCTGGCCGAGCAGCTGCAGCAGCAGCGTGAACAGGTTGATGAAGTTCAAGTACAGCGACAGCGCACCGGTAATGGCCGCGCGCTCCGCCACGTCACCGCCCTGCGAGGCATAGCCGTAGATGTAGTCGTTCTTCAGCCGCTGGGTATCCCAGGCCGTGAGGCCCGCGAACACCAGCACACCAACCACCGACACGATGAACTGCAGCATCGAGCTGGCGAGGAAGAGATTGACCACGCTCGCGATGATGATGCCGATCAGGCCCATGAACAGGAACGATCCCATCCCGCTCATGTCACGCTTGGTGGTGTAGCCATAGAGGCTCAGCGCGCCGAACGTAGCCGCAGTGATGAAGAACACCCGCACGATCGAGGTGTGGGTGTACACCAGGAAGATCGACGACAGCGAAATACCCATCAGCGCCGAGAATACCCAGAACAGCATCTGCGACGTCGCGGGCTTGAGCCGTTCGATGCCGGCCGAGATCGCGAACACCATCGCCAGCGGCGCCAGGATGAACAGCCATTTCAGCGGGCTCACATACATGGCGTAGCCGAACGGCGTCAGGAAGGCGTTGCCGAACTTGGCAGCAGCGCCCGCCGGATCGGTTGTCACCGCGGCCATATACACGCCAAGCGCGGCGAGGCCGGTGATGGCCAGGCCGATGCTCATGTAGTTGTAGATGCGCAGCATGTAGGCGCGCAGACCGGCGTCGACAGTCGCGGCGTCGACGCGCCCGGCGGCCCGGCCGAAAGGAGAAGCGTAATTACGGTCTAGGTCCGACATGGTCGAATTCCCGTTGGTTGTCCGGCGGAGCGCAAGGGTTTTGCGGCGCCGATTAAGATCTATCCCAGATGCCGCCATTTGCCGACATTAATTTCGTGTCATCAAACCGGCTTCTGTCCCAGGCTGGTATGTGGGAAACTAACACATTTGCTGCAAGCTTCCACGCGCGGCTGAATGTCGCTCTGCGGCATGATATCAGGCGACGTCGAATACCATGAGCGACTGGAAATGCCCGATATACGGGGCTTTACGCGCATCTGCGTTAACTCTGCAGTAACGCCTGCTTCAATTTGTCATAAATTCCGCAACACTGTGGCGGGCTTCTGGTTCAGAGCCAGCAAGGTGCCCGCGAGCCCCAGTCCCACCGTAACGATCAGCGCCGCCGCCACCACGCCCGCGGCGCTGCCGGCCTGCCAGATGAAACTCAGGGTCATCAGCCGGGTTACGATCAGCCAGGCTGCCACCGAGCCGGCGATGACGCCGAAGATGGCGGTGGCAAAGCCGATCATCAGGTATTCCAGCGCGTAGGCGCCGAGCAGCCGGGCCCGGGTGGCGCCCAAAGTCTTGAGAATGACCGCGTCGTAGACCCGATGGCGGTGGCCGGCGGCCAGCGCCCCGCCCAGCACCAGAACGGCGGAGATCAGCGTGACCGCGCTGGCGCCCCGGATCGCCAGCACCAGGTTGGTGACCACGTTGCCGATGGTTTCAAGCGCCTCGCGAACCCGCACGCTGGTGACCGTCGGGAATGCTTCCGCCACCGATTTGATGATCCGGGCGTCGCCGGCGGGGTCCGGATGGTTCTCCGTCAGCGTCGCGATATGGGTATGGGGCGCGCCCCTGAAGGCGTTGGGCGAGAACACCAGCACGAAATTGATGCCGAGGCTCTGCCAGTCGACGTTGCGCAAATTGCCGATCGTGGCCGGGATATCGCGGCCGAGCACGTTGACGACGATCTCGTCGCCTATCTTGAGCCTGAGCCCGTCGGCGATTTTCTTCTCCATCGAGACCAGCGGCGGGCCGTCATAATCGGCTCCCCACCATTTGCCCTCGACGATCTCGGAGCCCCTCGGGATTTCGCCGGTATAGGTCAGGCCGCGGTCGCTCTGCAGCACCCATTCGGCGTCGGTCGAGGCTTTGAGGTCTTCCGCCTTGACGCCGCGTGCGGAGACGATGCGTCCGCGCAGCATCGGCACGTCTTCGACGGTCGATTGCGGCGCGGTTTGCTTGAGGAATGCGCCGAAGCGGCCGGCTTCGGCGGTGGGAATATCGATGAAATAGAACGACGGCGCGCGATCGGGCAGCGCGGCCATGAATTGCCGCCGCAGATTGCCGTCGATCTGGGTAATCGTGACCAGCACGGCCAAACCGAGGCCGAGCGACATCACCACCGACGGCGTCAGCGCGCCGGGACGGTAGATATTGGCGATCGCCAGCCGCAGCATGGTTATGCGGGTGCGGGGCAGGCGGCGCGCCAGCGCCATCAAGCTGGCGGCGATGCCGCGTAACAACGCGAACACCAGAACCGAGGATGCGACGAACACGGCCGCGATACGCTTGTCGTAGGCGAGCCCGACCGCCACCGCGATCAGCAATGCGATCACCACGGCCATCAGCGCGAGGTAGCGCCAGCGCGGGCGATGCCATTCGCTGCTCACCGCTTCGCGAAACAGCGCCGCCACCGGCACGTCATGCACCCGGCCGAGCGGCCAAAGGGCGAAGGCGAGCGCGGTCAGCAGGCCGTAGACGAACGACAGGGCGAGTTCACCCTGGTGCAGCGCCGGCACTACCGGCAGCGGCAGCAGCTTGCCGAATACACCGACAATGATGAAGGGCAGCGCCGCGCCGACGGCGAGCCCGATTACCGAGCCGACCACGGCGAGCACGACGACCTGCGTCAGATAGATGGTGAAGACGTCGCGCCCGGTGGCGCCCAGCGCCTTGAACGCAGCGATGACGTCGCGGCGGCGATCGATATGGCTCTTGACGGCATTGGCGACGCCGACGCCGCCGACCAGCAGCGCCGCAAGGCCGACCAGCGTCAGAAATTGCGTGAAGCGGCTGATGGTGCGCTCCAGCTGCGGCGAGGCGTTGCCGCGGCTGCGGATCTCCCAGCCGGCTTCCGGCAAGGTTCTGCGCGCATCATCGGCCAGCGCGGTCGCGGCACGATCGTCGGCTGCATTGTCCGGCAGCTTGACCCGATAGATCCAGCGCACCAGGCTGCCGGGTTGCAACAACCCGGTCGCGCGCAAGCTGGCTTCGCTGATCAGGAATCGCGGACCAAAACCGAGCCCGCCGGCGAGCTTGTCCGGTTCGGCGCCGGCCACGCTGCGGATTTGAAAGGTCGCGCTGCCGATGCTGACGCGGTCGCCGATCTTGAGATCGAGCCGCGCCAGCAACGTCTGATCGGCGGCCGCACCGAAGGCGCCGTCACGCTCCGCCAGCAGATCGGCCACCGGCATTTTCGGATCGAGGCTCAATTCGCCCAGCATCGGATAGGCGGCATCCACGGCCTTCAGCTCGACCAACGCGGCCCGGCCGTCGGCGGCGCGCGCCATGCCGCGCAACGTCGCCGCGACGGATACCTCGCCGCGCGCACGAAGAAACGCGACTTCCTGCGGTTTGGCCTCGCGCTGGATCAGCGAGAAGGCCACATCGCCGCCGAGCAGGGTGCGGCCCTCGCGTGCCAGGCCCTCGCCGAGGCTGGCAGCGACCGAGCCGACGCCGGCAATCGCCATCACGCCGAGCGCGATGCAGCCGATGAACACGTAGAAGCCACGCAAGCCGCCGCGCAATTCGCGCAAGGCGTAGCGCAGGGCAAGCGATGACGCGCGGCCGCCATGGGTCGGTTCGGAGGCAACGGTCATGAAGCGGTTTCGCGTTCCGCAAGCTGTCCATCGACGCGACCCGAGCGCAGCCGCACCACGCGATCGCAGCGCTGCGCCAGCGAGGTGTCGTGGGTCACCAGCACCAGGGTCATGCCGCGCTCGGCGTGTTTGGTGAACAGCAGATCGACGATCTGCTTGCCGGTGGCTTCGTCGAGATTTCCGGTCGGCTCGTCCGCCACCAGGATCGCAGGATCGGGCGCCAGCGCGCGGGCAAGCGCCACGCGTTGCTGCTCGCCGCCGGACAATTGGGTCGGATAGTGATGCAGGCGGTCGCCGAGCCCGACCGAGGTCAGTTCCTGCGCCGCGCGCTGCGACGCATCGGGATTACCGGCCAGCTCCAGCGGCACCGCGACATTTTCCAGCGCCGTCATGGTCGGAATCAGGTGAAACGACTGGAACACGATACCGACGTGACGGCCGCGAAAGCGCGCCAGCGCGTCCTCGTCGAGGGCATTGAAAGGGGTGCCGTTGACCACCACCTCTCCGCTGTCGGGACGCTCCAATCCCGCCATCACCATCAGCAAGGTAGATTTCCCCGAACCTGAAGGCCCGATCAAGCCGATCGCTTCGCCTTGTGCGACCCGCAGGCTGATATCTTTGAGGATGTGAACGCGCGCCGCGCCCGTGCCGAGCGAGAGGTTGACGTTCGAGATCGAAATGGTGTCCGGCTCAAGGCCGGCCAACGACGAGGGTTTGATGAGACTGTCCATGGCTCGGTCATATGGCACTTCCCTAAGCGAGGTCGAGAGGCATGGGCGGATGTTCACGCACATGCTCGTGTTGGGCGTGGCGCTGATGGCGGCGAGCTCGGCATTTGCGCAAGCGCCGGCTGCCGGGGCGGGCAAGCCGATCAAGATGGTTGTGTTGGGTGATTCGCTAAGCGCGGGCCTTGGCCTCTCGGCCTCCGCGGCGTTTCCGGCGCGGTTAAAAGAATCCTTGAAGATCAAGGGGATAGATGTTGATATGATCAACGCGGGGGTCTCCGGCGATACCAGCTCCGGTGGTCGTGACCGGCTCGACTGGTCGATACCCGAGGGAACCGATGCCGTGATCCTGGAACTCGGCGCCAACGATGCCCTGCGAGGCACCGACCCCAAGGTCACCCGTGCCGCGCTGACCGATATTCTGGCGCGGCTGAAAGCGCGCAAGGTCGCAGTTTTGCTGTGCGGAATGCTTGCGCCGCCGAACTATGGGAGCGATTATTCAGCGCGTTTCAACGCGATCTATGCCGATCTGGCGAAATCGTTCGGGGTGCCACTGTATCCGTTTTTCCTGGAGGGCGTCGCCGCGGACGCCAGGCTCAATCAGGCGGACGGCATGCATCCGACGGCGGAGGGCGTCGACGTGATCGTTAAGAATATCCTGCCTACCGTGGAGGCATTTCTTGGCGCGATATCCGGGCAACGCAGTTGAAAAACAGGCAGCGATAACCCTAATGCGGTGTTTCCCCCGATGCTTTGCCGTGTTTGAACTGCGGAAGCTTCGCAGAGTCACATAACTACGTTAGAAAAAAGCTATCGGTGATTCGTTACCGGGTTTCAGCATCGGGAGTCTTGCGATGCCGCGATTATTCACTGGACTGGAAATTCCGGCCGAAATCGGCCAGACGCTTTCCGATTTGCGCGGCGGCTTGCCGGGCGCGCGCTGGATCGATCCCGAAAATTATCACGTTACCTTGCGCTTCATCGGCGATATCGATGGCGTCGCGGCGAATGAAATCGCCTCGCTGCTGTTTCGGATCAATCGCAAGCCATTCGAGGTTGCCCTGCAGGGGCTGTCGAGCTTTGGCGGGCGCAAGCCGCGCGCGGTGGTCGCCTCGATCGCGCCGAGCCGGCCGCTGATTGAGCTGCAGGCCGAGCTTGAGCGGCTGATGCAGCGCTTCGGGCTCGACCCCGAGGGGCGGAAATTCACCCCGCATGTGACGCTGGCGCGGCTGCGCGACGCCTCCAATCAGGATGTCGCCGATTATCTGTCGGTGCGCGGATATTTTCCGACCCAGGTGTTCACGGCGTCGCGGTTCGTGCTGTTCTCGTCCCGGGCGTCCACCGGCGGCGGGCCCTATGTGGTCGAGGATTCCTACGCGCTGAGCGCTTAGACAGCAGGGACGCGCCCCCATTCACAGCCGTCATTATCCGCGTAAGCGGATAATCCTGTATTCCAGAGCGCCGCTGATGGAATCGAAGCGCCGCGGCGTCCCAATTCCCGCACCTGCATGGCCCCCGTCCCAAATCCCGGCTTGCAATTTCCGTCGGCCTAGGGCCGTAAGGGGGCCATGCTGTCCACACCACCACCCGCCTCGTTCCACGCGCATTATCAGGCCCTCGTCTCCTCCGGCGCGATTGAACCCGACGCCGCGCAGGCCGAGGCCGCCGAAGCCTTCGCGGGCCTCGAGCAGCGGCTTGCGAGCTACAAACCCTTGCGTAAGCAAGGCCTGCTTGGCCGGCTGTTCGCGGACAAGGACGAGGCGCCGCCGCGCGGCCTTTACGTTCACGGCGACGTCGGGCGCGGCAAGACCATGCTGATGGATATGTTTTTTCAGCAAAGCCTGGTCGTGCACAAGCGCCGCGCGCATTTCCACGAATTCATGGCCGAGGTGCATGAGCGGATCTATGGCTTTCGTCAGAACATCGCGCGCGGCGAGATCGCCGACGGCGATGTGATCGCGCTCACCGCCGCGTCGATTTTCGAGCAGGCCTGGCTGTTATGTTTCGACGAATTTCATGTCACCGACATCGCCGATGCGATGATCCTGGGACGGTTGTTCTCAAAACTGTTTGAGCTCGGCACCGTGGTGGTGGCGACCTCCAACGTCGCGCCCGAGGATCTCTACAAGGGCGGTCTGAACCGGTCGCTGTTCGTGCCGTTCATCGCGCAGATAGCCGATCATATGGATGTCTTGCGGCTCGACGCCCGCACCGATTTTCGGCTGGAGAAGCTGGCAGGCGTGAAGATGTGGCTGGTGCCGGCCGATCGCGCCGCCGATGCCGCGCTCGACAAGGCGTGGGACAGGATGACCGGCAAGGCGCGCTGCCAGCCGCGCGAGATATCGATCAAGGGCCGTGTCCTGCATGTGCCATGCTCGGCGCAGGGCGTCGCGCGATTTTCATTCGCGGATATCTGCGAAAAGCCGCTCGCCGCATCGGATTATCTGCGGCTCGCGCACGACTATCACACCATCCTGATCGACCGCATTCCGGTGATGGACTACCCCGAGCGCAACGCCGCCAAACGGTTCATCGCCTTGATCGACACGCTTTATGACAACGCCGTGAAGCTGATGGCCTCGGCGCAGGCCGATCCGCTGTCGCTGTATCTCGCCACCGAGGGCCATGAGGCCAACGAGTTCAAGCGGACCTCGTCGCGGCTGATCGAGATGAGCTCTGAATCCTATCTGGCGCTGCCTCACGGGCACAAGGACTCCGTGGCCAGCGGCTCCAGCACCGGATTGGTGGAAACGTGACGGCGTATGCCGTCATTCCGGGGGTCGCGACTTTGACGCGCCCCGGAATGACACGTGCGGCTGGTCGAAATCGAGGCAAGACCGACAATTGAGCACGCCGCGACTTGAACGGGTCGGTCGAAAGGGATAACCAGCCATCCAGCTTCCATCCACCCTCCTCCTTCGGGTTCAAAGGACAGATTTCCCATGGCGCGCGACAAGATTGCTTTGATTGGCTCCGGTCAGATCGGCGGAACGTTGGCTCACCTCATCGGCTTGAAGGAGCTCGGCGATGTCGTGATGTTCGACATTGCCGAGGGCGTGCCGCAGGGCAAATCGCTCGATATCGCGCAGTCGTCCCCGGTCGACGGATTCGATGCGCATTTTACCGGCGCCAATTCGTATGACGCGCTCGACAATGCCAAGGTCTGCATCGTCACCGCCGGGGTGCCGCGCAAGCCCGGCATGAGCCGCGACGATCTCCTGAGCATCAATCTCAAGGTGATGGAGCAGGTCGGCGCCGGCATCAAGAAATACGCGCCCGACGCCTTCGTGATCTGCATCACCAATCCGCTCGACGCCATGGTATGGGCGCTGCAAAAGGCCTCGGGCATGCCGCACAAGAAGGTGG
>Ga0193726_1000500_pt1 | contig 40699 bp, 30 predicted proteins | sample H2c1metaG_FD_144928 | JGI IMG/M metagenome (GOLD analysis project Ga0193726, IMG submission 144928) | Soil microbial communities from a riparian zone of the East river system, Colorado, United States - H2c1 | ecosystem: Environmental > Terrestrial > Soil > Riparian zone | place: USA: East River... | reverse complement strand
TGCGTCGCGCGCGTCTTGTGCCAAAGCGGCCACCGTTTCCGGCTTGTTCTCTGCCACGAGTCTTGCAATTCGCTCCGCAATGTCGCTTCCCTTTTCGTAAAACGCGTTTTCCCACAGCAAACACGTCACCACCGTGCGCCGCAATTCGCGCTTCACGTCCAGGCGCTGCGCCACTGCGCCTTCATGGGTCCGCAACGGAAGCGTCCTCTTCCAGACATTCGTCTTCGCCATCACCCCGGTTCTCCTTTCCGCCGCCGCATGATAGCGAGCCGTGCAGCGGCCTTCAGAAATCGCTGACGGGAACTTCCGGTCCGCCAGGCAGGCTTCAAATCCGTACCCTTCCCTGGCGTTCACCAGAGTGCTCTGCTGAAGTACGGCTCACTTCCGCCACACCGAAACTATTTGCGGCGGGAATCGGCGGCGAGAGTCTTTCTCCGCTGGCTCTACCACTACAGTGACTTTCGTCACCGGCAGGAGTCGAACCTGCGACCAACGTTTTGGTCGATGTAACTCACGCCTTCACCACGCCGCAAACTTTTCAGAAATTCTTCTTTCATGGCTCCCTTGCTGCACTTCTTCTTCGTTTCGCCCCGCAGATACACCCCAACCTTTACAGTGAGCGCCGCGCTCGCATTCGTCAGCTTTACCGGGAGGAACTAGCGTCTACGGTCTCGGGGTTTCGAACCCCAGCCTTGCGGCTTCATCCGATGAAGTATCCGTAAACTACGCCATCCCGGGGAATATTCCTGCGGCGAAGCCAATGCATCGAAACGACTTGAGCGGTTTTGTTCGTTACGGTCGCGCGAAAAAAGCAGTCCACACGACGTTGCCGCCTTGCTTCCATCCGAATTGGCTTTTGTCGTCGTGTCTCATTCTCTGCTCTTCTCGCTCAGTGAGGACCTGCACAAAAATGCAGCAGGGGTACGACTGAGGTGATTCGAAAGTAAACGGAGATCGCAAATCTGTCAAGCTTTTTCTCGAAAAAACAGCGAAATTGGCCCATTTTTCGGGTAACTTGTTAATTCTCAAGTACCTATCATTTTTTTTCGTAGGTTTTACTAAATCCGTTTCGCGAATTCAGCAAGGTGAACGTACCATCGGCCGACGCCGTCGCTTTGATAAATTTTCCTTCGCACTTTTCGTCCACATTCGAAATCAACTCTTCCTTCGAGTTGTGTTCCTTACCCGCCGCAAGCGCGTAGTGCAGTTGCCACACTTCGGGATTTCCTGGAGCATCATGCGCGATTTGCCAGGCTGCCGCGTCGCCACCTTTCTTCGCTCCCGTTTCCATCACGCTCGCCCTGGGATGCAGGGCATGCACCAGCGCTTTCGCATTTGAAGTATCTCCGCCATGGTGCTCCATCAAAAATAGATCCACCGTCCCGACTAGATTATTGGGACATACCAGCTCCACTTCTTTCTTCTTCGTCAAATCTCCCAGATCGAGAAACCTGAATTTTCCAAATGTCACCAATATTCCTAGCGACTGGGCATTCTCACTGGTGTCCACTTCGCTCACCGGTTCTGACCCGCACAAGGGGTTCGCCTGTCCTGCCCCCGGCAAAGCCGTGGAAATGTGCTGCCCTGCCGCGGTCATTACTTCAACCTTCATTCCTTTTGTGGGAATAAAATCGCCCGGCTTCACCGTCATCCGCCGATCCCCGGCCACCTTTTTGTACGCGGCAAATATTTCCGGAGTATTTCCATCCGTCTCGACGCTCGCGCCATGATCGACAAATTTCCCAACCTTGATCTTATCCGCCAGCTGCGGCACACCCCCGGTATGATCCATGTGATAGTGCGTCAGCACCACGTAGTCGATTTGCGTAAGCCCCGCATCCTTGGCCGCCGCGACAATCCGATCCGCATCCCTCCCCCCATTCCCCGGCCAGCCCGCATCCACTAGTAGCGACTCGCCCGTCGGGCCTACAATCAAGGTCGACTGACCGCCCTCCACGTCGATAAAATAAATCTTTAACTCCTTACCTGCGGCGGCCGATGTTCCCGCAAAAAGAATCAGCAACATCGTGAGGGTCTTGAGCATAAGTTTGCTGGATCGTTGCATTGTGGGACCTCGTTAAATCAAGCAAAGTGTTCAGACTAGATCAGCCCCAGTCTGCCCCATCCGCGAATTTCCGGCAACCACATCCTCACTCAAGTCAGCCTCTCTTGCCCTCTGCCAGCCGCGTCTGCAAATAACTGACCAACTCCGACCCCGAATTCGTCATCTCCGTTCCAAAGGCATCCATCTGATTCGTCAAATGGTTGTAGCACCACACCGACGGCACCGCCACCGACAACCCAATGGCGGTCGTCAGCAGCGCTTCAGAAATCGACCCTGCAATTACCTTGATCACCGTCGTGTGCGCCAATCCAATATTCTTGAACGCATCCAGAATCCCAATTACCGTCCCAAACAAGCCGACGAACGGGGCCGTCGCTGCAATCGTCGCCAACCCGCTCAGCCCGCGCTTCATCTCATCCTGCGTGGTCGCTGCCGACCTCTCGAGGCTCAACTTCACATTCTCGATCACCTCGGTCTGCGTCATCTTCGATGAAGCAGACGTAAAGTCCATCAATCCCGCCGCTACCACGCTGGCAATGTGACTTTCTTTGCTGACCTCCGCCGCCGAAATCGCCTCCTCCAATTTTCCTTCTCGGAATGCCGCTGCCGAACGTTCAATATACAAAATTGATTGCCTCCGCGCCGCTCGATAGCGCAGGAATCGACTCACCCCTACCACCACCGATCGCACAAACATCACCGCCAACACAATCACCACGCCATGACACAACATCCCCATCGACTTCCACAACTCCAGCAAGTTCGACTCACCATCCATAGCAATCTCTCCTCGAATCGATATTTTGAGCGCCATTCAGACACACCACCACGTCGCAATCGGCCCGCGAAAAGCACACGCGATCGATCATCCGTTCCGCTTCTATTTCACTGTTATCGACGATCCAGGACTTGTTAGCCTGGCGCCCTGCTATTCAGTAGACACCAGCACCCACAACAAAGTGCCCCGTCAGTTTTTCGTTCTCTCACCGATCCACTGCGTTACATCCCGTTCCAACACACTGAGCGGAACCGCTCCATTTGCCAAAACTTCATCATGAAACCCGCGTTCATCAAACTTCGTGCCCAGCGATTTCTCCGCCGCGGTTCGCAGCTCACGAATCTTCAGCTGCCCCAGCTTGTACGCCAATGCCTGGCCCGGCCACACAATGTATCGGTCCACTTCGACCGTAATATCCTGATCTGTTTTCCCCGTGTTATCCTTGAAAAACTGTAACGCCTGCTCGCGCGTCCAACCCATCGAGTGCATCCCCGTGTCCACCACCAGCCGTACCGCGCGCCACATCTCATACGATAGCTGTCCAAACTTGGAGTAGGGGTCTTTGTACAGTCCCAATTCTTCTCCCAAACTTTCCGAATACAGCGCCCATCCTTCGACGTATGCCGAGTAGCTGTTGTTTTTTCGGAACTCCGGAACGCCCTCCAGCTCCTGCGCGAGCGAAATCTGCAAGTGGTGACCCGGCACTGCTTCGTGCAGAGAAAGCGCGTCCATTTCCCACTTAGGTCGCGCGTGCAAATTGAAGGTATTCACGAAGTAACAACCCGGCCGTCCCACACTTGGCGCTCCCGGCTGATAGTAGGCCGTGGTCTGCGAGGGCGCCTTGAAATCGGGAATTTTGCAAACTCCATACGTCAGCCGTGGCAATTTTCCAAACAAATGAGCCAGTCCCGGGTCCACCGACTTTGCAATAACTTTGTATCCGTTCACCAACTCTTCTGGCTGCTCATAATAGAAACGGGCATCGGTCCGCAAAAATTCCGTGAAGTCGTGAAAGCTACCTTTAAATCCGGTGATAGCAATCACCTTATCCATCTCCGCGCGAATCCGTTTCACTTCCGACACTCCAATTTCGTGAATTTCCTTCGGCGTCAAGTTGGTAGTCGTCTGCCATCGCACGTGGTAGGCATAGGACGCGGCCCCATTTGGTAAAGCCGTCGCCGCAATCGATTCGCGACACGCCGGCAAATACGTCTTCACCACATACTCATGTACTTTTTGAAACGCAGGCGCCACGCTGGTCGTAAAAATATTTTTCGCCCGCTCGGTCAGCCGCGCTTTTTCCGCTTCGGGGAATCCAGACGGGAATTGGGTGAATTGTTGCAACAGCGGACTCGCCAGGGGGTCCGCTGGCGTCAAATCCGCAAGTTGCTTCGGCACATCGCGCAGCATCAGCTTCGGCGGCGTATACCCTCTTTTCAGTCCTTCCTGCATCAGTGCAATATTCTGCTCGACCCATTTCGGCAAGGCTTCCAGACGCGCCAGAATATCTTCATAGTCCGCCACTGTCCGATTCTGCATGTTGGAAAGAGTATCCGCCGCGCCTGTCTGAATTCCTTCCATCTGATTCATCGGCATCCACAAATTGCGCGGAACCACGCCGCGAATCGGCATCGGATCATCGCCGTACTGCAAGCCCTCCTGCGCCGTCTCCAGGAGCTCCAGATACAGGTCGTAGTTCAGCCGTTCACTCTGCGGCAAGGATTCGCGCGAAATCGATTTCAACTTGGACAAACTGTCCGCCAAATACTTTCCCCGCGCCGCAATTCCCTTCGGCGAATCGTCGGTCCACTTCCGGTTTTGCCCTGGATAGCCGACGGAGGTCGCAACATCCGGATACTCGATCATCCACTGATTCCAGTCAGCGTCCAGGTACGCGTGAAATTTTTGCGCCGCCTCCTCACTGGAATTGTTCGCAACGCCTTGTGCAAGCACCATCATTGGAAGAAAAACCACCCCACTCCCTGCCAAAGCCAAAACCGCAAACAGTGTCCGAATCAAGTTTTCCTCCCACCAGTCTCAGCCAATGCCTTTTCGCGCTCCTGTGCCAGCAGCACAATCAATCGCGCGGTCTCTTCCGCATCCATGGCGGTGTTGTCCACCAGCACCGCATCGGCGGCCCGCACCAAGGGCGAAACTTTCCGCTCACGATCACGCTTGTCCCGCTCGTGGACTTCCTGCAAAACTTCGGCAAGCGAAAAATGCTCGCCTTTTTCTTCGTGCTCTTTCCACCGCCGCTCCGCCCGCACTTCTGGTGAAGCTTCCAGAAATATTTTCAACTCTGCACGAGGGAACACCACCGTACCGATATCGCGCCCTTCCATCACCACGCCACCGCCCGCACCAGCACGCTGCTGCTCCGCCACCAGAATTTTGCGCACAGCAGCAATCGTCGCCAGTTGTGAAGCCGCCTGCGCCACTTCCGCCGTCCGAATCAATGGCGTTACTTCCAGGCCGTCCAGAAACACACAATTCTTCGCGCCCACCGATTCCATTTCAGCAGTCGGCGGTTTCAATTCAATGTGCGTTTTAGAAGCCAGCGTTTCCAGTGCGGAGTCGTCGGTGAGCGCAACGCCGTTTTGCAGCGCTTTTAATGCGAGAGCTCGATACATGGCTCCGCTATCGAGATACAAATAGCCGAGAAGCGCAGCCGCGCGCCGCGCTACGCTGCTCTTCCCTGAGCCTGCTGGGCCGTCAATGGCGATGGTAAGTTTTGGCATCGGCTCGACTGAACTAGGCACCACACGTCGTGCCCTGCGTTGCAATCGCTCAAAGCTTTAATACGAAGGTTCTAACAATGTTCAGGTATTTTCTATCGTGAAAAACGCCACTCTAAAAACCCATGATGTTGTAGCCGCAATCCACATAAATAGTATCGCCGGTAATTCCAGAAGCTCCATCGGATAGCAAAAATGCGGCTGTTGAACCGACTTCGGCCGGATTCACATTGCGCTTAAGTGGAGCACGCTCCGCGTGGCCTTTAAGCATTTCACCGAGGCCGGAAATTCCGCGCGAGGCGAGTGTTTTGATGGGACCTGCAGAAATCGCATTCACGCGAATATTCTTGGACCCCAGATCGCTCGCTAAATAACGGACAGTGGCTTCGAGCGCAGCCTTGGCGACTCCCATCACGTTATACTTGGGAACAACTTTCTCCGCGCCAAAATAACTCATCGTCACGATGCCTCCGCCTTCGGTCATCAGGGGGGCAGCGGCGCGCGCAACGGCAATCAGCGAATACACGCTGATATCGTGGGCAATGCGAAAACCTTCGCGCGAGGTGTCCACAAACAATCCGCTCAAATCCGCAGCCTGCGCAAATGCCACGCTGTGCACCACGCCGTGCAAGGTGCCAAATTTCGCACGCAAATCCTCAAACAATCTGGCGATTTGCTCGTCCGAAGCCACGTCGCACATAAATCCGGCCGCACCCGGCAAATCACCGATTAAGTCCTTGGCTTCCTGCTCCAGGCGCTCATTTTGATAGGTGATTGCCAGTTTCCAGCCACCTTCGCTCAGTTTCTGCGCAATGGCCCACGCAATGCTGCGTTTATTGGCGAGGCCAAAAATCACTGCTGTTTTTTGTGTTTCAGTCATTCGTCATACTCCCTATGCCGGGCTGAGGCCCGGGCTCTACGCGGACGAATCCAGGGATTCGCCACTGCAAGGTCAGTGCACTCTAGATGCGGTGAAAAGCTTTTTCAATTTCCTTCACCGAGTAGCGCAGCACCACCGGCCGGCCGTGTGGACAGCTCATCGGACAGTCGGTTTTCGCCAGCGCATCGAGCAGCCATTCCATCTTTGCTGGCTCAAGCGGTGTATTGATCTTGATCGCCGCATGACACGAAGTGGACGCTGCAATCTTCGCTTGCAGCGTGTCGATGGAAATCGCCGCGTTTTCGCTCTCTGTACCGTCGAGAATTTCTGTAAGCAATTGCTCGGCATCGCCCGCGATAATTCCCGCGGGAACGCTTTGGATGGCTACGCTCTTCGGCCCCATGGGCTCAACTTCAAAGCCGTTGGCAGCAAGTTCTTCGGCAATCTTTTCATAAATCACGATTTGCCGCGGAGATAATTCCACAATCATGGGCATCAGCATCCGCTGCGACTCGATTTTCCCCGCCCGGCGCGCTTCAAGGTGCTGCTCGAACAAAACACGTTCGTGGGCAACGTGCTGGTCGACGATCCAAAGCCCGTCGCCGTTCACTGCAACGATAAAACTCGCGCTCACCTGACCCAGGGGTTTCAGGTCGCGAATCTGGTCCTGACCAGGAAGCGCAGCAGGCGCATCAGCGCTGGGAGCAGCAAGATTCGCAGCCCAGGTTGCCGAAGGCGGGACAGGCGGCGCCATGGACCCTGCCAGGACTGTTCCTGCGGCAAATGAGAATCGTTGTTCAACGGGAGGCACCGGCGCGCTGCTTAGATCGAAACCGCCACCCGCGCCAACTCCGGAATCGACTCCGATTCCTTCCATCGCGGGAATGCTGGCCCGCGGCACCGCGGAGTATCCGGGATTTGCAGCATCGCTTTCCGGGAGCCCGGAAGCGGGAGCGGCAACAACTGGCTGACGGAAAGGCACCGGCTGCGAACCTGCAGCAGCCGTCGCAAAACTGGGAACCGGTCTTGCGCTCATGAGCGCCTGGCGAATGGTGTCCCGCGTGAAATCGTGGACGAATTGCGAGCGGCGAAAACGAACTTCAATTTTCGCCGGATGCACGTTGACGTCTACCTCGTCGTAGGGCATTTCAAGAAAAAGAAGGGTGGCGGGAAAAACGGTCGGTGGAAGAATATTGCGATACGCTTCATGAATTGCGTGAAGAATCAAACGATCGCGGACAAGCCGTCGATTGACGAAGACATAGATGCCATTGCGATTGGAACGCTGCACATCCGGCCGCGACGTAAATCCGCTGACCGTGAGTAATGCCTGCTCTTCGCCTTCTTCAAGTTGCGGCTCGGTGATGGCTGCCCGAAAGGGGGCAGATGTGGCGGGCAACTCCAAAAGCTCCTCGAGGGATAGCTTGCCGAAAAGCTGGTAAACGCGATCCGCAAGTTTTTCAGTCGGCGGACAGTTGATGACTTCCTGCGTCGGGGTAGTAAGCACAAATTGTTTGTCGGGATTGGCAAGAGCGTAATGCGTCACGAGCGAAGCGATGTGACCAAGTTCTGTGGTATCCGATTTCAAAAATTTTCTACGCGCGGGAACCGAATAGAAAAGGTCGCCGACACTGATCGTCGTGCCGGATGGCACTCCCGCCGCCTTCACATTGATCAGCTTACCGCCGGCAAATTCAATCCGCGTCCCCTCAGCCTCACTGGCATCGCGCGATTCCAGCACCAGCCGCGAAACGGCAGCAATCGTGGGCAGCGCTTCCCCGCGAAAACCGAGCGTTGAAATGGAAAGCAGATCATCCGCCGATTTCAATTTACTGGTGGCATGGCGCTCAAACGCGAGGAGCGCATCGTCATGCATCATCCCGTGGCCGTCGTCAATGACACGAATCATCCGCTTGCCGCCCACTTCAATTTCAATGCGAATCGATTTCGCGCCTGCGTCAATCGCGTTTTCGAGCAGTTCTTTCACCACCGACGCCGGACGCTCCACTACTTCGCCAGCGGCAATCTTGTTGGCTACCGCCTCCGGCAATATGCGAATTCGGCTCATTTTATGCCCAGGCTATCTCACTCAGTCCTTGACTTGAATACCCAGCTGGTTTAGTTGCTCCGTATCTACTTCGCTGGGGGATTCTGCCATTAAATCCTGGGCTTTAGTGGTTTTTGCAAAGGCGATGACTTCGCGGATGCTGGTTTCGCCGGCAAGCAGCATGACGACGCGGTCCATGCCGAGCGCGATGCCCCCGTGCGGCGGGGTTCCGTAACTGAGCGCGTCGACAAAAAAGCCGAAGCGCCGGCGGAGAGTTTCTTCGCTGAGGCCGAGCGCTTTGAAAAGACGTTCCTGAATATCCTGGCGATGAATCCGGATACTGCCGGAGCCCAGTTCGACGCCGTTGAGGACTAGATCGTAGCCCTTTGAACGGACTTCCCAGGGAGCCGTTTCGAGTTTTTCCAGATCTTCGTCGACAATTCCTGTAAACGGATGCTGCGCGCTGACCCAGGCTTGATCGGAATTGCTCCACTCAAAGAGCGGAAAGCCGGTGAGCCAGAGGAATTTCCACTGTGATTTATCGATAACGCCGAGCGCTTCACCCAGTTGCAACCGGAGTTGACCAGCGACCAGAGCCGCGGCTTCGGTCCCTTTGATTTCTTCCTTGGCGCTAACGGCAACCACCAGGTCACCTGCTTTTGCGGCACACAACTCGGCTAGCTTCTTTACATTTTCCGCGCCGATTAACTTCTCTACCGTTGAAGTCGTGCCTTCGGCGGCGAGTTTTACGAAGTAGGCGCCACGTGCCCCTGCTGCTTTGGCTTTCTCGGTAAGTTCATCGAGCTGCTTGCGCGAGTAGGAAGCTGCTCCGGGAGCGGCGAAGGCGAAAACATTCCCCGCGATTTGCAATTTGGTTTTTGCTTCCTGGGGAAATGCGACGGTAACTTCATGGAGTTCCATGCCAAAACGCATGTCGGGTTTGTCGCTTCCGTATTTGCGGATGGCGTCCTTATAGAGCATGTGCGGAAACGGCGCGGCCGCCTTCACTCCGGCGACAGCGCAGGCGCGAACCATGACAGTTTCAATAACGCTAAAAATATCTTCCTGACGCGGGAAGGACATTTCCAGGTCGAGTTGCGTGAATTCCGGCTGCCGATCGGCGCGCAAATCCTCGTCGCGAAAACATTTCACGATTTGGAAATAGCGATCGAGTCCGCCGATCATCAGGATTTGTTTGAAGATTTGCGGCGACTGCGGCAGTGCGTAGAACTGTCCGTGATGCACGCGGCTGGGCACCAGATAGTCGCGCGCGCCTTCCGGCGTACTGCGCGTCAGCATGGGCGTTTCGACTTCGAGGAAACCCATCTCGTCCATCGTCTTGCGAATTTCAAGCAAGATCTTGTGACGCAATGCCAGGTTACGGTGCGGCTTGGGGCGCCGCAAATCGAGATAGCGGTAGCGCAGACGCGTTTCTTCCGCCACGTTGGTTTCGTCTTCGATTTGAAATGGCGGGGTCTTCGCATTATTCAGGATGTGCAGCTTGGTTGCATTGATCTCAATGTCGCCACTGGTCAATTCGGGATTGGGCTTCTGCCGTTTGATGACCCGGCCTTCGACCGCGACGACGAATTCGCTGCGCGCTTGTTCGGCTTTGGCGTGGGCCTGCGGCTGCGTTTCTTTGTTAAAGACCACCTGCACAATGCCGGTGCGATCACGAATGTCGAGAAAGAGCAAGTTGCCGAGATCGCGGCGGCGCGCGACCCATCCCATAATGACCGCCTCGCGATCGGCGTCGATGGCCCGAAGTTCTCCGCAGTAGTGAGTGCGTTTCAGATTGCCTAAGAAGTCCAGCACGGTGTCGTGTTCCCTTTCCTTATTCCTGGTGTCGTACTCTCGATTGATTCAGTTTCCGTATTTGCGAACCAGTTTGCCAGTCCCCTTGCCTCGAAGATGCCGCCCGGCAGGACGGCGCTACACAGCTTTAAGAAAGTCCAGTAGTTGCGCTTCGGTCAATTTTTGCTGCGTGCCGTCGGACAAGGTCTTCAGCGTCCACTGTCCTTCTTTAATTTCGTTTTCGCCCATGATGAGTGCATGTTTGGCGTTCATTTTACTGGCACGCTCCAGGGCTTTGCCAAATTTCAATTCCGTCGGCGGAAGCTCTACGCTGATTCCGGCTTCCCGCAGTTTTTGCGCGCCTCGTACTGCTGTTTCGTAGGTGCCTTGGCCCATCCAGGCGATGAAAACAATCGGCCCCTGGGCGGCGGGCGCTTTGCCTGCCTCCTGCAGGGAAAGAATCAGACGATCCTCTCCAATGGCGAAGCCAATCCCTTTTGTGGGCGGGCCGCCGAGGAGTTCGACCAGACCATCATAGCGGCCGCCACCGCAGACAGCGTTTTGCGAGCCAAGTCCCTTGGCGGTGATTTCAAACGTGGTGCGCATGTAATAGTCGAGGCCCCGGACCAGCCGCCAGTTTTCCTTATATTTCACGCCGCGCAAGTCCAGATTGTGTTTTACGGCGGCGTAATGCACGGCGCAGGCCTGGCAGAGATGCTCGGCGATGCGCGGCAGTTTTTCAATAATGGCTTGCTCGTGTTCGAGTTTGGAGTCGAGCACGCGCAATGGATTCGTTTCAATGCGGCGTTGTGAGTCCGCGCCGAGAGTGTCCTTCACTTTGCGGAGTTCTTCGCGCAGCAACTCGACATACTTCGGGCGGCAGTCCGGGGCGCTGTGACCGATGGAGTTGATGCTCAGCTCGGTGCCTTCTAGTTCCAATCGATCAAAAAATGTCATTACCATTTCGATGACTTCGGCGTCGATGGCCGGCGCATCGGTGCCGCCGAGAACTTCTGCGCCGATTTGATAGAACTGGCGGTATCTTCCCTTCTGCGGACGTTCGCGCCGAAACATCGGTCCGCTGTAATACAACTTCACGGGTTGCGGCAATTGCTGCATGCTGTGCTCGATGTAAGCGCGGCACACGGAAGCAGTGGCCTCAGGACGCAAACTAATGGAAATTGCTTCGCCGTCTGCAGCAGTAGTTGGCGATGAACGCGGATCGGGCCGATCGGAGAATGTGTACATTTCTTTTGAAACTATATCGGTGTCTCCGCCTACAGCACGCGCAAATAATTCCGTTGGCTCAAAAACCGGAACTCGGATTTCGCCGAATCCGAAAGTGGCAAAAACTTCATGGGCCGCTTGCTCGACGCGATTCCACAATTGCGTTTCGGGCGGAAGAAGATCACGGGTGCCGCGTATGGATTGAAATTGCTTGTGCGTCGCGCCCGGGCGAGATTCGGCCGGTGACTCTTGCCCTTTTTGGTTGGCGGCGGCTTTGGCGCGATTGATTTCTTCCCACTGAGCGCGCTTGGCAGCTTTTTCCTGCTCGCGATCGCTCACGGAGTGGGTTCCTCACGATAAATATTCTTGTATTCGACGTAGCGCACGGCGTAGTCGTCGATGGAGGAGGCTTCAAAGGCGGTCAGCGGACGCTTTACTTTGCCGGGGCTGCCCATCACGAGACTGCCCGCGGGAATCATGGTCCGTTCCGGGATCAGCGTGCCGGCGGCGATGATGCTGCCTTCGCCTATACGCGCGCCGTTCAAAATAATCGCACCCATGCCGATCAGGCAGCGCGACTCAATCGTGCAGCCGTGCAGCGTGACGGAGTGGCCGACGGTGACGTCGTCGCCGAGCGTGAGCGGCCATTCGTCGCGCATGACGTGTAGCATGGAGAGATCCTGAATATTGGTGCGCGCGCCGATGCGGATGTGGTGCACGTCGCCGCGGATGACGGTGCAGGGCCAGACGCTGGAGTCTGCGCCGATAACCACGTCGCCGATGATGACGGCGGCGGGGTCAATGTAGGCGGAGTCGGCGATTTCCGGGAGCTTGCCGCGGTACGGTCTGATCATGCTATCCCTTTGATTCGGCAGCACATAGAACGAGTATGGCAGATGCGCCACAGCACGATTTAGGAGCTTCGGCGAATTAGCAAAGATAACATTCAGGGCAGACACGCGCAAGGAAGCGCGACCTGCAGCACCTGAAGGGGAACGACCGAGCTTGTTACCAAACGCGGAACGCCGAACGCGCAAGTGTGCAACACTCAGCAAGTACCGGGACAGGTCTACACGCGGTAGCGGAAAGAAGCAGAAGGCGACGAGAAGTTACACTCGCCTTCGCTGTTGCGCGATTGTGGATCAGGGGCTCAACTGAAGAGTAGTAGAAGGCCGAAGCATAGGGAACCATGTAGAATTCTGGGTGAGTTGCAAGTGCCGTCAATCAATAGCTCAACAGTAGAGTGAGCGTCGGACCAAGTCCTAAATCTACTGAGGATGTGACATGCGATTTCTCGTCTCGTTGCAACTCCTTCCAGTGGCGATTTCCCTCTTGGGTTATCCGTCACGCGCTCTCACTCAATCAACGGCGGCAATACTCGCTGAAGTCCCAAAGCAGGACCTTGCTCAATTCGAGGGCACCTATCATTATCGTGAGGGCCTGACACTTTTTATGGTGAGCAATGGCAGTCAACTATTCGCCCTCATCGAGGATTCCAAATACACGCTTCGTAGTTCAGGGAACGATGCCTTTCTCAATCCTGTTGGCGATGTGGTGCCGTTCGTCCGGGACAGCCAGGGCCACATCGTGGCGTTCAAAGAGCACGGTGAAACCTTTACAAGAAGGTCTACCACTGTCCCTGCGTCTGCACGTTTGCGCCTTCAACCTCGCGCCACTACGTCGAAGGGAAAGATACCGGGTTACCGATACAAGGCACCCATTCAACTCGCAGATGGTATTCGCATCGGCCGAGCCGGAACGGCAACGCTCTCTCCAGAGCTAGCCGAACAACTTGTGAATGGCGTGACCACAGGCAAATATTCCGACGTGGATTCTCTTTTGATCTATCACAAAGGATCCTTGGTTCTGGAGGAGTATTTCTATGGCTTTAGCCGGCAGCGACCTCATGGAATGATTTCACTCTCCAAAAGTGTCATCTCGCTCCTTGCGGGTGCGGCGGTTGACCGAGAGTTGCTTCGAGCAGACAAACCTGTGCTGGACCGTCTCGGGTATTCGGAGTTCCAGAATGCTGATCCGAGAAAGGCAAAGATAACCCTGCTCAATCTGCTAGCAAATCAGTCCGGACTTGCCTGCAATGAACACGATCGCAACTCGCCGGGGAATGAGGCACACCTTTTTGAAACGGCAGACTGGGCAAGGGCGTTCGTCGATTTGCCAATGATCGCTGATCCCGGTACGGAGGCGCGCTATTGTTCGGGCGGATTTTTTACCACTGGGCGAATCATTGAACTTGTCTCGGGCAAATCGCTTCCGGAATTCGCCGATGAAGTGCTTTTCAAGCCGCTGGGCATTCCCCGGTCTGCTTGGAAGTGGAACTTCGGTCTTAGCAGCAGCGAAAGAACTACCTTTGGACAGGTCTATCTCACGCCTAGAGCCATGTTGAAACTTGGAATTTTGATCCAAAATCGCGGCATATGGCAAGGTCGGCGCGTGATTTCGTCGTCCTGGATCGATGCTGCAGTTGGTTATCAATCACACGTCGACGACAGCGACTATGGTCTTGGAATTTGGCATCGCTGGTACACCGTGAAGACTGCGACGGGCAATCGCCGAGTGGACACGGTGATGCTTTCAGGCAACGGTGGCCAAAAGGTGTACCTCGTGCCGACGCTTGACCTCATCGCAGTCTCCACAGGGAACGCCTTCTTTGTTGAGTCGCCGATGAACGAAATCATGTCTCGCGTACTTCTGCCAGCTTTCCTGACCGCGATGTCGAAGGAGTAGAGATTTTTGGACTGCCAGCAGAGAGAGGCATCACAAATCTCATTGCATGTATGGAACTGTGATTCTTTGCGATGTAGTTGCACAATGACCGAGCTACGATGGTTTGAACTCGCAACGCGAGATTCCTCTTACGTGCGGAACCATCTGTGACCATCCGCTACGGGATCGCCGCGGGTCCCGCTGCTGTGACGAGCATGCTATCGATAACAAAATAGACGGACGTACCCCTCGCGACAACACGTGGTCCAATCTCCCTTAGAACAGATTGCTTTAGCGGGGGAAGGCGGGCCTCCGAGACATCAAAAACTTTCACGTAGCGCGTGTGCGGCGCGACACGGTAAGTGCTAGCCAGAAAACTGAGAAATATTTCACGGGAAATAACGGCCATCCGGACTGTGACGGTTGCCAGAATCTTTGCCGAATGGTTTTGTATTGCGGCGCGGTGGCTTCCGCCTTAGCTGGACGTGCGGCGGAAAGGGAAATTCCAGGAGTTGCCAACTCACCTTGGGAGAAAGGTATGAACGGCACATCGTATCAGAACGGTAGCGTCTACAATCGTGAACCAGCAGTTCGATTTGGCTAATCGATTTGGACGGCAGGACCTCCAGAGGTAGGCCGGACTTCGTCGAGGCGCGTGACAGTGGCGCGGACCATGGCGTAGAGAGATTTGGTGATGGGAGAACCTTCGCCGAGGGTGGCGACGGGCAGGCCGGTGTCGCCGCCAATGCGGATGCGCGGATCAATTTCGATCTCGCCAAGGACGGGGACACCGTATTCTTTCGCGGTTTTCGCGCCTTCACCATGGCCGAAGATGTCGATGGCTTCCTGGCAGTGCGGGCAGCGGAAGGTGCTCATGTTTTCGACCACGCCCAGAACTTCCACATTCACCTGTCGAAACATTTCAATCGCCTTGCGAACGTCCGCCAGCGCCACGGTCGATGGCGTCGTGACGATCACCGCTCCGGTAACTGCCACCGTTTGAATAAGCGTAAGTTGCACATCACCGGTTCCCGGCGGCAAATCCAGAATCAAGTAATCGAGTTCGCCCCATTCGACATTGCGGAGAAACTGTGTGATGACGCTGTGCAGCATGGGACCGCGCCAAACCATCGGTTTGTCTGGCGGACTGAGCAGGCCCATGGAAATCATTTTTAATCCTTGGACCTGGACCGGAATGATTTTCTTGTCCTGCGTGGCCTGCGGTTCGGCATTGGTACCGAGCATGATAGGAACGTTTGGGCCGTAGACGTCAGCGTCCAGCAGGCCGACCTGGTACCCAAGTTTGGCGAGAGCGAGAGCGAGATTGACCGCGATTGTGGTCTTCCCTACACCGCCTTTGCCGCTGGCGACGGCCACGAGATTTTTTATTCCGGGGATAGGGTGGCGTTCGGGTTGTTGTTGCTGGGGCGGGTGGCCTGGCGGCATTTTTCGTTTCCTCGTTTGGCGAATATCAAAATCTGAAAGACTTTAGCTGGTTGCCGGAACGGGGCGCAAATGTGGGGCGTCCCGGCAAAGACCGGAGTTCGTTCAGGCAGTGGTGCCGTGGCATTTCTTGTATTTCTTGCCGGAGCCGCAGGGACAAGGGTCGTTGCGGCCGACCTTCGCGCCTGCGCGGACCGGCTTGGGGGCTTCGGCCTGTGCCGGGCCGGTTTGGTATTGCAATTCTTTTTGCTGGCGCTCCTGCTTACGTTCCATTTCGCGGGCGAAAGCCGGCAACCGCGCTGGGGCCGCCGGTTCCGAGGCGCGCGCGGCGGCGCTGGCCATCGCAGCTTGCGGATTTTGTTGTGGCGGGCGAGGCGGTTCCTGTCGCGGTGGCTGCTGTTGCGGGTCGCCCTGCTGCACCTGTATATGGAAAAGATAGCGAATCGTTTCGTTATCGATGCGCGTCATCATGTCTTCAAAAAGTGTGAACGCTTCCTTTTTGAATTCGACAATCGGATCCTTCTGGGCGTAGCCGCGGAGACCAATTCCCTCTTTCAGGTGGTCAAGCGAAAGAAGGTGGTCTTTCCACTGTTGATCGACCACATCGAGAACGATGCGGCGTTCGAGCCAGCGCATCAGATCTGCGCCAAACTGTTTTTCCTTTTCCTCGTAACGGTTCTGGACAGCTTGAGCAGCCGCCTCGGCAAGCTGTTCGTGCGTAAGAGTTGCGGGGTCGGCGCCAGAAGACTTTGCATCGATTCCGAATTGCGCTTGAAATTCCGCGAGAAATTGCGTGGTATTCCACTGATCGGGATGTTGCTCCCGCGGGCAGAAGGTCTCAACGAGACCGCGCGCGACATCTTCCGCAATGCCGAGAACGTAGTCACGTTGGTCTTTTCCTTCCAGCGCGGAGCGGCGAATCGAATAAATCGTCTCGCGCTGCTTGTTCATCACATCGTCGTACTCGAGAAGATGTTTGCGGGCGTCAAAATTTTGCGCTTCCACCGATTTTTGCGCGGTCTCGATGCGGCTGGAAATCATGCGGGATTCGATCGGTACACCTTCCGTCATGCCCAGGCGGAACATGAGCGCCTTGACCCGCTCTCCGCCAAAGATCCGCATGAGGTCGTCTTCGAGGGAAAGAAAGAAGCGCGAAGAACCCGGGTCGCCCTGGCGTCCGGCGCGTCCACGCAGCTGATTATCAATGCGGCGAGCTTCGTGCCGTTCGGTACCGAGGATATGGAGGCCGCCAAGCGCGACGACTTCGTCATGTTCAGCCTTACACTGGCTGGCAAATTCGTCGTAGACGGGCTTCCATTGATCGGCGGGAACCTGAAAAATCTTGCCTTGATGCTGGAACAGGACCATCGGAACGACCGGCTGCGCGAGTGCGCCGTCCCCAGGCTCTGCGGGAATCACCGCCGGAGCCGCCGCGTACGGCATGGCAATTTTATTTTTCAGAAAATGATCGCGCGTCATCTGCTCGGGATTTCCACCCAGAAGAATGTCGGTTCCGCGGCCAGCCATGTTGGTGGCGACCGTGACGGCACCTTTCCGGCCAGCCTGGGCGACAACGCCGGATTCTCGTTCGTGCTGCTTGGCGTTCAGAACTTGATGCGGAATTCCGGCTTTTCGCAGAATTTCCGCGATGGCTTCGGATTTTTCAATCGAAATGGTACCGACAAGAACCGGTTGCCCGCGCTGGTGATAGTGACGGATGCCGTTGGCCAGCGTATCGTCTTCCTGCATGATGCCGTTGACGACGGCCTCAAATTTTTCTTTTTCCGTGCGGTAGACGACGTCCGGATATTCCTTGCGGATGAGCGTACGGTTGGTGGGAATCATCACCACGTCGAGATTGTAAATTTTACTGAATTCGGCGGCTTCCGTTTCCGCAGTGCCGGTCATGCCGGAAAGTTTTTTGTACATGCGGAAATAATTCTGGAATGTAATGGTCGCAAGGGTTTGATTTTCGCGCTCGATTTTTACGCCTTCTTTGGCTTCCACGGCCTGGTGCAAACCATCGGACCAGCGGCGTCCCGGCATCTGGCGCCCGGTAAATTCGTCAACGATGATAATTTCGCCGTCTTTGTTGACGTAATCGACGTCAATTTTGTAGAGCGTGTGAGCACGCAGAGCCTGGTACACATGGTGGATGATTTCCATGTGCGTCGGATCGTAGAGATTTCCAAGGCCGAGGAGACGCTCGCACTTGCTGACGCCTTCTTCGGTGAGCGTCGCGGTTTTATGCTTTTCGTCGAGCGTGTAGTCGATATCCTGAATTAGTTTTGGAATAATTTTGTCGATCTTGGCGTATTTGTCGGTGGACTCTTCCGATGGACCGGAAATGATGAGCGGCGTCCGCGCTTCATCGATGAGGATGGAATCGACTTCGTCAACGATCGAGAAATGATGTCCGCGCTGTACGCATTGCGCCAAATCGTACTTCATATTGTCCCGGAGGTAGTCGAAACCAAATTCGTTGTTGGTGCCGTAGGTCACGTCGGCGCCGTATGCGGCGCGGCGCTGTTCGTCATCAAGATCGTGAACGATGACGCCGACGCTCAAGCCGAGCGAACGATAAAGAGGACTCATCCATTCGGCGTCGCGCCGGGCCAGGTAGTCGTTCACGGTGACGATGTGAACGCCGCGGCCAGCAAGCGCATTCAAGGCCGCAGGCAGCGTGGCCACGAGCGTTTTTCCTTCGCCTGTCTTCATTTCAGAAATTTTGCCTTCGTGCAGGACAAGTCCGCCGATGAGCTGGACATCAAAATGGCGCATATTGAGGAAGCGGCGGCCCGCTTCGCGAACAATTGCAAACGTGGGGACGATTGCGGCCTCGATGGCCTTTTGCAGAAAATCCTTGTATGTGTTTTCTGCTGGGTCGGCGTCCTTTAGTTCTTCCGTTACTTGCGCCTTGAGTTCGGCAAAGCGGACTTTGAGACCTTCATCGCTGAGCTCCCGGGTTTCCGCTTCCAGCGCATTGATAGCGGCAATGACAGGTTGAAGACGTTTTACGTCGCGCTCGTGTTTGGTGCCGATAAAGCGCGCGACGACTCGGTCGAGTATCTGGGCTGCTTCCATGAAGGTTTTCGCCGTTTCCTGACGTATTGTTCGAGCGCCCGCATACACCACACCTCGCGGGCACAGCGCAACACCTTATTCTAACTGGTTGGACGCGTCCGCGCCAACAAATGGCAGAAGGGTACCCTGTCCGGAGGATTGGCGACGCTGCCTCTGACGAGGTTTGCGGCGCCGTTTGGTTAGCGGGGGACTGCAACGTTTACGGGTGTGGAACGTTCCGATTCGGAGTCGGAAACGGACGGGGCACTCGACAGGCTGTCGGCCAGGAGGCGCCGGTATTTGCTGCGCTCGTCAAGATTCATATCGACAATTTCAAAAGCAATGTCCTGGGCACGATAATCGCGCATCAGTGCAGTGACCTGCAGGTTGCGCAAACCCATTTGGAATTTCAGTTGGACGGACGTGCCGGGTGTCAGGTGCCGGCTGGAAGTGGCAATGCCGCCTGCCAGGCTGGCGGTTTTAATTTCAAGCTGGCACGCATCATTGAGATTGGTGCTGATGGCGCGTACCGGCCTTTGCAGACGCACGCGGGTGTGGCGCCGCTGCCGAACGAATTTCGAATTGATGGGAATCTGTAGCGGGGCCAGTGTTAGATCTTCGCGTTCGATTCCGCTCCGCGGCAAGAACTCGCGGGTCCACTCCAAATCGAGTTTTTCAAGCGCCTGGAAGGCGGCGATGCGCATTTCCTGCTGCTGAACCCAGCCAAATACTCTGCGCGCTTCCACGATGCGTTTGAGCGTTGAAATGGACTCGGGAGCGTTGATGCGGCCGAGGGCTTCGACGCACTTCACTTGAAGAAACGGGCCGCCACCGGCGGGCAGATCACCGTCGACAATGGTGAGCAGGCGGCCGAGGGCAATGCGATCACCGGCGACGCCGACTTCGTCAATCACCAGAGGCATGATGAGCGGATCGACACGATCGAGGAGTTCGAGAAGAATGCTGGAGCGCCCCACCGCGCCGCTTGCGGAAATCTGCCGCACGATACGGTCCTGCGAAGTGCGCGGAAAATCCTTCATGCGGCCAGGAAGAAAAACCGCGACGGCGCGGGGATCTAGTTTGCTCAGAAGTCCCGCGATATCGACCGCTTCAGCCACCGGGCCGGCACGCAATGCACCTCGGAGATATTGCAAGCCTTCTTCGCCAAGGTCGCACGCAAGATTAGCCACATGTTCTGCATCATCGCGCAGCGTGCAGCGATTGAAACGCGCTGCCAGCTGCTCCATCGCGGTTTGCGGCATGAGCTTGAGAACGCTGGTAAGCCCGACCGCAACTTGCCGCGCGCGCAGCGCTTCTTCGACAAATTCCGGCACCCGCTCTTCGATCCCCATTTTCCCGCGTAAGGCTCGCGAGATGCCGGGTCTCTGCGCCTCGACTCCAGAGATCAGCTCAAGCGCTTGTTCCATTGCGGGGTAGGAACGCGTGCTCGCGGCTTGCTGGCTGAGGCGCACAAAAGCAGCGCTGACGAGCGATTGCAGATCTTTGTCCTGCTCGACACTCAGGCGCAGCCCCAGATGCCGGAGCGCGTCGCTTAAGAGTTTGGGGTCCGCTTTGGCGTAAAGCTCAGCCAGTTCGGAAAGACCGACTGCCGTCTTCTTGCGCGCATCGATTTCTTCACTGTCGGCGCACGAAGCGTAATTTTGTAGAATGCTGATGGCTTGAGCGACGTCGCCTTTTTCAATCAGCCCGGCGACATACGATTGGACATTCTTCGGCGGAATGCACCAGGCTTCATCGGAAAGCAGCACCGCTTGTTTTCCGCTTTCCGGAACGCCAGCCCAAAATTGACGATCGAGAATTTCGCGATGGGTTTCGGCCAGCACGCCAGCCTCGGCCATCTTGTCTTCATGTGAACCAAGAATCTTGCGGAGACCTTCAATCTCCTGGTTCATGCGGTCGAGCATCTGGCGAACCGCATTTACTTTCACTTCGCCCTTTTCAAAGCGTTCAATGGCAAACTTGATCGCAAGGTGTTCGGCTAGCTGCACGAGCACGGTTTCGTCCGGCTTGCCGGCCGGAGCTTGCGCGGCCAGACCGGCAATCGCCTGCTTTAGAGTGTCCTGCGCGTGGCCGGGAAGTTCCGCCAACTGCTGTTGAAATGCAAATCCACCGGCGACCGCTCCCTGCCCCGCGGTTGTGTGTCCGAGGCTCGTTAGTGCGCTGAGGATACCAAAAATCTCCTCTTCGCTGGGTTCGCCATGGGCGACTTTTCCTTGTCCGAGCGCGGTAACGACTCCGGAAGCTTCCAAAGGACTGCCCGAGAAGCCTCCACCAGCACCTGCCCCGGCCTTGTCGCTCGCACTTGTGCTCGGAGAGTCTCCCGCACCGCCAGGCGCGCCGTCATCGCGCGCGTAGAAGCCGCCGGAAGCCCGTCCGTTGCCCGTGCCTGTGCCGGAACCCGTGCCTTGAGAGCCTTGAGCGGCCGCAATCAGTTCCAGGAGTTTTTGCGGATCGTTCAACCATCGCTTGAATTGGTCCTGGTCGTTGCCAAATGAGGCCGCTGCCAACTGGGCAGCCATGCTGACGTCCTTCAGACGCGAATCGGTGGCCACAAAACAGATTTCGTTCAAACGGATCCCGTGGGCGTCGGCGAGAGCGGCTTTGAGTTGCAAGGCGAGTTCTGCAGGTTTGGCTTTTCCTGTTGGAAACGCGTGGGCGAACCGAATGAGTTCGGCCCGTGTGACCGACGGGAAAAATTGAATGCTGGCAAGCCCCGCCGCGGAGAGCAGCAGTGCGAATTGCCTCTCGGCAGGAGAGCCTTCCAGTGGTACGCCATCCAGGATAAGTTGATTCCCCGTGGCTCCGAGTAGCAGATTGGTGTCCGTGCCGGGAGGTATAGCGACTGCCAGTTCGCCAAACGCGGTATCTACCTGCTCTATTGTCCGCGCATGGTCATGGCCGTACAGCCGCGCAAACTTCAGAAGGATGTTGAGGCTGCGTACAAAGGCCCGCGCCGAAGTCGTTTTGGTATCTGCTCTCATCTCAGTCAATAAGCCTGCAATAGAACTTTCCCACTAGTACCGTAAGGGCAGGACAGGTACGCCGCAATGGTACAGAGGTTCCATGTGTCCGACAGGCCACGCGCCCATTGGGGCAAAGGCCAGACCTGAACTGTGGTACGGGTTTCAAAACAGGAAGGACAGGCGGAGATTCACGTCCGCGATTGGCGTGATAACTAGTTCTTGTTCAGCATCGCTACGCGACCACGCCGGCGCGTCCGGTTCGTGACCGCCGCAGGCATCGGCAGACCACCCATCTCTAGCAACAATTTTCGCAACCGCCCGCGCTCCTCCAAATCCATTTCCACAAATTCAAATGCCATGGCCTGCGGCCGCGCGCCGCGAACGATAGCTTGCGCCTTAATGTGGCGAACGCCGTGTGTGAACTTTAAGGTCAGAAGCGAACCGGGAGCCAGATGGCGTTCTCCTGCTCCGATTCCGCCCCCCAAATTCAGTTCAGGAATGGACAATTTGAAATTCTCGCGGAGATTCGTGGAAACGGCGATGACATTCCGCGACAATTTCAAGCGGCCATAGCGGCGCTGACGAATGACGGATGCATTTGGTTCGGGGTCGGAAGGTTCAAGGGCAAGATCTTTTCTGTCTATCCCGCTGGCCGCGATCTTTTCTATGGCCATGGAAGGGTCGATGTGGGTAAGGGCTTGCGCCGCGGCGATGCGCAGTTCGGCAGGATAAACCCAGCGCCAGACCTGACGGGCTTCGAGGATCCGTTGCAGGATCGTGGTGCCTGCCGACGCGCGGAGACGTCCCAGGCCTTCAACCGCCTTGAGACGCAAGTAGCCGGGAGTATCGTCATCGGTGGCAAGAGTTTCCAGAAGCGGAATACACAGGCTTTCGCCGCTCATGCCCATCTCGTCAACGGCCAACGGGCGAATGAGCACGTCCAAGGAATCGAACAGGGTGGTCAGCAAACGTGCACGGTTTTCCGAAGGCGCTGAAGAAAGCTGGCGCACCACGCGGTCATGTGCGGGGCGCGGCCATTGGGCCAGGCGCAGTGGCAGGATCTTTTCAACCGACTCGGGGGCCAACTGCGTCAGTAAGCCCACCACTTCGGCAGCCTCATTGGCAGGAGCAGTTTGCAGTGTTTCCTGCAGGCGCAAACTAGCTTCCTCACCAAGACTGCGCGCAATGTCACCGAGCAATTCGCAGTCTTCGCGGAAACCGCAATGGCCGAAACGATTCGTGACGTAGTGCAGCGTGGCTTTGGGCATCAGGCTCAGAATTTCTGACATGCCATCGGCGATGTGCCCAACTTTCAGGGCTTCTTCGATAAATTCCGGCAGACGTTCTTCCGCTCCGATGCGTGGGCGTAGGCTCTGCGTTGAGCCGGGACGCTGCGCCTCCACACTGTCGAGCGACGCCAGAGCTTGCTGCATGGCTGGATAGCAGCGCTTGGACGCCGCCTCCTGGCTCATGCGGACGAAGGCGGCACTGATTAAGGTTTGCAGTTCCGGTTCTCGTTCGATCGCCAACTGATTGCCCATCCGCCGGATCGCTTCCATAAGCGCGCTGCCATCACCGCTTCCGTACATTTCCGCAAGATCAGAAAGTCCAATGGCGGTGGTGCGTCGCGCTTCCGGAGCTTCCAAACCAATGCAAGCCGCGTATTTCAGCAGGACTTCGTTTACCGTCTTCAGCTCGCCACGCCGCAACATATCTTCCATAAAGGCTCGTACGTTGCGCGGCGGAACGCACCATGCTTCCTCAGATGTAAGAACTTCCTTTTTGTTCTCTTCCGGAACCTGCTCCCAGAATTCCTGGTCGAGGAGTTCGGTGAAGGACTGAACCTGGATGCCCGCGTTCGTCATCAGCTGCTCTTGCGAGCCAAGTATTTTGCGCAGAGCTTCGATTTCCGAATTCATGCGATCAAGAAGCTGTTTGACCGCGTTAACACGAAGTTCCCCGCGTTCATAGCTGTCGAGAGCAAAACGTATGGCTACATGCTCGGCAAGCTTTAAAAGCATGGGCTTGTCCGGGGCCTCGGTAGGAGCTTGCGCGGCAAGTCCAGCCAGCGCCTGCTGCAATGTGTACTGGGCACGGACCGGCATTGCGCTTAAGCGCGATTGGAATGTCGGAACATCCAGCCGGGTGTCGCCATCCTTGCGGGATTTTCCGAGCTGCGCGAACAGCCCGAGCATGGAGCGGACATCTTCTTCGGCCACCATGTAACCACCGGCCGGCCCGCCGTGAACGTTAATACCGCCAACAGTTCCTGTAGGGCTCGCGCCTCCAGCGCTCCGCAGCAAAGCCGAGGCTGTCACCCATTTCCCCGGGGGTTCCGAGCTCCCGGCACCGGGTGGGCCCCCTCCCGTGCCACCAACTCCCCCTCCACCGCCAGAGCCCGCGCCGGGGCCCGTTCCAGAACCCGTTCCAGAGCCTGTGCCAGAGCCCGTGCCGGAACCCGTACGACCGCCCGTGCCAGAACCTCCCCCAGACCCTGAGCCGCCACCATTGCCCGGGCCGGATCCGCCGGTGACACCTCCGGTTTCCCAGAGGCTTCCAGCGCCTCCCGGCGCACCCGTCGTTCCACCTCCGGGCACACCGCCTCCGCCTCCGAATCCTGGTCCGCTACCGCCACTGCCGCCTGCTCCGCCGCGTGAGCTTTCCGCGGCGAGAATCATCTGCAGAAGTTTGTTGGGATCGTCAAAGAAATCCTTGAATTTGTCGCTGCCTGCCCCCAGCACTTTCGCGGTTAGTTGGGCGGCAACTTTTATGCCGGCGACCGAAGCATCTTCAGCTACATACCGGATTTCATTAATTTTGATGCTGGTGTCTCCGGCAAGAGCGGACTTGAGTTGCTCTGCAAGAGAAGCAGGTTTGGCATTGCCGCTCGGAAAAGCGCGTACAAAGCGGGCAAATTGCGGTTGCGTGACGGCCGGTGAAAAGTGGATGCTGGCAATCCCGGAGGTGATCAGCATCTGGGCAAAGCTGCGTTCGCCTGCCGCCGTGCCAAGCGGCACACCGTCTAGAAGAATCTGCGTTCCCGAAGCGCCCAGCAGAAGTCCACTTCCTGCGCTGTCGTCAAGAGCGTTGCGGAGTTCTTTCCAGGTAGTCTCAAATTGCGCAGCGGTGCGCACGTGTCCGAACTCATACAGACGCGCAAATTTAAGTAAGATGTTGAGGCTGCGGACGAAAGCCCGCGCGCCTCCTCCACGTGTATCAATGCTCATAGATGTCTATGAGGAAACACTGCTTCCTCTGGTTCCCTCTACCTTAATTTCTCAGGCCCCTGGAAACAAGCATTGCAAAGCTCATTGTACCCATCTGAGCACCATTGTGGAGACGCAAATCAGGTAAGGCCAGCGGAACGAGGGCCATAACGCGCAAATGGCAATGACTGGTTCGACACCGTTGCCGTGTCAAATGATCAGACATAGACTAGAGTTGAGTTGGTTGTCGAGTCCTTTACCGCCCGTGGGCGGAAACGAATTGAAAACAAGATTGTGAGTACATAAGCGAGAAAAATGCCCGAATCGCCGTCACCCGAACGCTTCAAAGCCGAAATGCCTGAAATTCCCGGTGTTTCCTCGCAGCTTCCGCACAAAAATCGCGGCAGCCATCCCGCAATTCGCCTGATTATCGGCCTGCTGGCTGTCCTGTTAGTCCTTTTTATCGCCATCCGCTGGGTGGTGCGGCCGAAGAATGTAGACCCGCCCGCACCTGAAGCCACCCCGCAAATTGAAGTTCCCGCTCCCGCTCCGGATCCGAGCGCCTCCCTTCCGCACGCAACGGAAGCTGAGCCGGGAATCGCGGTCGTCAGCGAACTCGGCAAAGCGTGGAGCAGTAAGGAATTCTTCTTTCGTAACCGGCTAACCGGGGAAAATATTCCAGCGCTGTTAGTCCGCCTGCCTGGAGGTTCCGCCTCGCAGGCCTCCGGATATTGGGCTTTTGCATTGAAGGCTCCCTACGGCAATTGCCAGATGGAATATGTTGAAGATATGGCGAAGCTCAAGGAGGTCTACGGGTTTGCCACTGCTCGGCATCCCATGGTGGGAAACCCCTGCAACCATACTCTTTTCGATCCCACTCGCATGGCCAGCCTCCCGGGAAATATCTTGGTCCGCGGAGCGATCGCCCAAGGCTCAGACTTGCGCCCGCCCCTCGGAATTGAAGTCACAGTCAAAGGAAAGAATATCCTCGCAGAGCGCATGGAATAGCCGTTTCCTGTTTCCGGGCGCGGCATTGCATTCCACAATTGAAACAAGCAAACTTTTGCTAGAGGCAGGCCGCAACAACCTTCGTTTGCCAGGCAAGACCCACCGAAGGCTGCTTGCTGGTTTTCCATTTGGGATTCCCGGTCCCCTGAACTTTTCTCCTGCCGAAGCGGAGGAATAATGCGTAAATATAAATTCTTAACTATGGCTCTAGCGGCAGCTCTCGTTTTGGGAGTGTCCTGCTCGCACAGCGGGAAAAAGGCTGATGATGCGATCGTTACGGGCATCAAAGCCAAAATGTTTTCCGAACCTGCCTTGAATGCAGCAAATGTGGAAGTGGCAGCTCAGAGTGGCGTCGTTACCCTGACCGGGCAGGTCCCTGACGAAGCAGCTCATCTAGCCGCTTACAAGATCGCTACGCAGACGGCTGGCGTATCGAAAGTAAACGATCAATTGAGCGTTGGAAATCCCCAACAGGCCCTAGGGTCAACTCCTTCGCCTACTGAACAACCCGCTGTGGCGCCTGCAGCGCCTCCCCCAAGCAAAGTGAAAGCGAAACCGTCATCGAAACCCGCACAGCAGACTGAGAACTCTGAATCCAGTGCACCGCCTGCTACGGACACCGCTGCGTCTGCCCCCGGCCCGGCAGTTGCCGCTCCTCCGCCGCTCCCCGCTCCACCGCAGCCGGTAACGGCGACCATCCCGGCAAACACAATTGTGAGTGTACGAACCATCGACGGCGTGGATTCCTCCAAAGACCGGACAGGGCAAGTATTTAAGGCATCCCTCGACGCCCCGATCGTCGTCGATGAAAGAGTAATTATTCCGGTCGGGGCAACTGCCTACCTAAAACTAGTCAATGCCAGCTCTGCGGGACGCATGACTGGACGCAGCGAGTTGACGCTGGCCCTCATCAATGTCGTGTTCCAGGGAAAAACGTACAATGTGTCCAGCAGCGACGTGAAGCAATCCGGCGCTTCGCGCGGTAAGCGGACTGCGGCCACCGTTGGCGGCGGCGCCGCACTGGGAGCATTAATTGGGGCCATTGCTGGCGGCGGTAAAGGAGCCGCCATTGGGGCCGGTGTTGGAGCAGGCGCGGGAACCGGCGTGCAAGTTTTCACCAAAGGCCAACAAGTGAAAATCCCATCAGAAACTCGTTTGGATTTCACACTGCAGTCACCCTTCGAGGTTACCTACATTCCAGGAAAACAATCGAAGCGGACGGCAGTCAGCGAAGAAGCAGCGGCCGAACAAGAACCGCAATAACACCCTGGTCTGATTCCATCAGTGGGTAGAACTTGACAAGCCGGTTCCCTGCCAGCTAAATCTCTACCCGTCATGTCCAACTCACTGATAAAAAATACCCCCCTGCCATCACGGCGGCGATTTCTTCAAGGTGCTGCGTTGGCTTCCGCCTTGGCCGTGGGCAGCGAAGTTGTCTACCCCAAAGCGGATGGGAGCGGCGATCTGCCAGCCGCGTTTACCTCGCTAAAACCGCTGGGCGCGCGGGTACAGCCCGTCACACCGCAAGAATTTAAAAGCCGGCTCGCGCACGGACAGCAATTGATGGGCGAACTGCAGCCGCCGCTGGACGCCTTGTTTTTTTCTGCAGGCACTTCGCTCTACTACTTCACCGGAATCCGCTGGGGCTTAAGTGAACGCTTGATGGGCATGGTTCTGCCTCGCAAGGGAGCGGCATTTTTGCTGGTGCCGGCCTTTGAGGAAGGGCGCCTGCGCGAGAAGCTGCGATTTCCAATCGATATCCAGGTGTGGCAGGAAGACCAGAGCCCGACAAACGTTGCAGCCCATGCGCTCGGAGAACTGGGGCTCCGCAGCGGACGAATTGGAGTGGAAGAAACTACCGGTTTTACGTTTGCCGATCACTTCCGCCAGGCAGCGCCCGCGTTTGAATTTGTTTCAGCTGATCCTGTCACAATCGCATGTCGTGGACACAAGACGGCGCACGAATTGGATCTGATTCGCCTGGCATGCGCTGCAACGTTCGACGTATTTCGCGCCGTCTTTGCTTCCCTCAAGGCCGGAATCTCGCAGGGGGAAATTGGCAGTTGGATTGAAAGCGGATTCGCAAGGATGGGCTTGCGGGGAGGGGCGCTTGTTTTGATCGGAGCATCCGCCGCGCTGCCGCATGGTTCTGCCAAACCACAAACTTTGCGGGAGGGAGATGTGGTCTTGATTGACGGCGGCTGCACAGTTGAAGGTTATGAGTCGGACGTGACGCGGACCGGTGTATTTGGCAAACCGTCGGAGAAAATTCAAAGCGTATACGAAATTGTTCGCCGGGCGCAGGACGCCGCTCTCGACGCCGCTCGAGCGGGAAAACTATCTGGGACGGTGGACGACGGCGCCCGTGCCGTAATCACCACCGCAGGATACGGCCCCGACTACAAGTTTTTCACGCATCGCCTGGGACACGGAATTGGACTCGATGGACACGAACATCCCTATCTCGTTCGCGGAAGCAAAACGATCCTGCAACCAAACATGACGTTTTCCAACGAGCCAGGAATCTACATTCCAGGTGAATTCGGCTTGCGCTGCGAGGACTTGATGGTGATTGCAGCGGACGGCCCGGCTCAATTGTTGACGCCGGGCTTTCCCGTATCGCTCGAAAAACCGCTCGGTTAGGTCTGTCGCGCACAGAGCGCTTCGCAAAAATCCACAATTCGCTGCTCCGCCCAAAAACGTTCGGCCCCAGCGTGCCGGGAAATAAATCCACAATGGCCGCCGTGCCTGGTGGCAAGGAAACGAATGGCAGGATTGCGTTCAGGCTGCAGAGCCAGAAATGAAACATAAGGCACAAACGGATCGTCTTCAGACGTAATCAGAAGCGCCGGCACCCGCACTTTGTCGAGCACTTGCTTTGCGCTGGCCGCCTCGTAATACTCCTGCGCATTGCGATAGCCGAAATTCGGCGCGGTAATGGCATCGTCGAATTCGCGAACCGTGCGAATCGGTCCAAATCCGTTGGCAGAATAGCGATCCGGAAACAGTTTCTGCTTCTTCGCGTATCTCGCCATCAGATTGCTCACAAAATGCCGTTGATAGAAGAAATTATCTCTGCGCTCAAGCGCATCTGCGCATGCCGCTAGATCCAGGGCAGGACACACCACACCAATACCGCGCAGCGCCGCGGGCGCGGAATCAGCGAGCTCTCCGGCCATTTTTGCGACCAGATTCCCGCCCATCGAATATCCCACGAAGAAAATCTGTTCAAATCCATCCACCATCGCGAGTTCTTCAAGGACGGCGCGATAGTCGCTGCTCATTCCGGAATTATAAAGCGTCGGCGTAAGCTTCTCAGAACCCCCACAATTGCGCTGGTTTACTCGAATTGCGTGAAATCCGCGCGCAAATGCCTTTTCCGCAATTCCCTTCATGTAATTCGAATCACTTGAACCTTCCAGGCCATGCACGATCACAAGCACCGGAGCATTTCTGTTTTTGCCCGGTTGCCAATTGCACTGCGCCAGCAACTGGGACCACGGATCCACACGAAAAAGCCGTTTTTCCGGTTCAGAAAGACCGAAACGGCGAAGCCAAAAAGCGGATCCGATCGTCATCCCATGCCCGCTGCGCAGGAATGGATACGGCTCAAAGGGAATATTCATGTGTCGCACATTACATCTTACATTTTTCGGGAACTTCACCGTCGAGTTGCAATTTGCCGCGTTCCTCTGCGCGCAAAACCGCTAGCACAGCCGCGAAGCCGTCTCCCGGCAGTTTTCCCGCGCCGCAACGAAAGAAAAAGCATTGGCATTCCCGAGTCAAGTTTACCCGCCCGGGCCGCAGACACGAATAGGACGCCCGCAAAAAATTCAATGGATGGGAGCGAGGCGACGAATTACTGCTTCGGCGGTTCGGCAGGTGTGGACGGTGTATAGGAGATTCTGCTTCCGTCACGACGCGGAGGAGGCAGCTTCGGAGTTTCTTTCTTAGGTTTCTTTTTTTCGCGGTGTCGTGCGTCCTTGTTTCCCATGCATTAAAGATTGCCATACTTCACTAGCCATTGGTAGCGCTTTGCGGTTCTGCCCTAGGGCCGGTCGCCACATTTGCGGCGTGCCGAATTTCTCCGGGCCGGAGTCAATGTCAATCTGGTGGCCGCTTTATTGCGTGCCCGCCGGGAAAGCGCGAGTGCGGCACTGCGTTTGACGGCTTCTATGGCGGCCAGTCGGAATCGTCTGGTCAAGACCGTTCGGCAAGGACTGCTTGCCGATTGCCGCTGCCGGAATCCTCGCTTTGGATGGCTTGCTGGGCGGGCACATTCTGGAGACCGTCGGCGCAACCGCTGCACCGGAAACGGCTCGATCATTACGAGCGAATCTCCAGTCGAAGGATCTGGTCGTTGGCGAGCTTGAAGATGTGATCCACTTCGATGGGACTACCCGGGAACTCACCTGTCAGGCGGGTGCGCACCCGCACCACATCTCCGGCTACGAGCGCACTGAGAGGTTCAAGAACATACTGGTATTTTGTGTCCGCCTCTTGCTTCCATTGTTGAATTGCGGCGCGTCCACGATGGTCTCGCCCCTCATCTTGAACCACGGCATCTTCGGCAAAGCACAGAGCAAGCTTCTCGGCATCTTTGGTCTTCTCCGCCGCCAGATAGCTGGCAACGGGCTGAGGCACTTTGAGCGGCATTTTCAGTCTCCCGGGGAATTTAAAGTCGTTCTGCAGGACTCCCGCTTTGCGGCAGCGTCCTCGGTCAGAACTTCAAATCAGGCAAAGCCCGAGAAGCGTCAACGTCTGTCGATTCGGTGACTTCTCGCCAGCGTTCGGCTTCCTCTGCGCGTGTTGCAGTAGCCTGGGCCGCGAACCGGAAGGCGTCATTGCCCAGCAGCAGATGCGCAGGAAGCTTCTCGCTTTCAACAAGCCCGAGGATCACTTGGGCCACCTTGCCTGGGTCACTGGTTTCCTGCCCCCAAATAGGACGCGATCGCGGCGGCAAACGCGCCAACCGACGGCTCATAGTCCGGAAGTAGGTCGGGTATTCCTTTGCTGGCGCGAGCACCCCAGTTGGTCCGCATCCCGCCAGGTTCCAGGGCACATACCTTGACGCCAAAAGGAGCCACTTCCTGAGCCAGAGACTCGGCGAACCCCCCAACCGCCCACTTGGCGGCATGATACCCGGCGTTGCCGGGGCGAGTGAGGCGGCCGCCCACAGACGATATCTGAAAGATGCAGCCGCTCTTCTGTTTTCGCATGATCGGCAGTGCAGCACACGTCACGTTGACTACGCCGTTGAAGTTGGTGTCGATCAGGGCCTTGAACTTCTCCGGACTAAGCTGCTCAAACGGCGCGATGTCGCCGTAGCCCGCGTTATTCACGACCACATCGAGACGTCCGAACGAGTCCAGGGCCACCTGTACCGCTGCGCGGGCGGCCTCCTCATCGACCACGTCTAGCGGAGCGGTGCGGACCTGATCGCCGTACTCTTTCACAAGATCTGCAAGGCGGCGGGGATCGCGGGCCGTGGCGACAAGGCGATCTCCCGATCGAAGGACCGCTTCTGCGATGCTGCGGCCCAAACCGCTCGCGCTGCCGGTTACCAGCCAGACTCTGGACATGCAATCCTCCATTCTCTCCCGTTGGATGCAGCACATAACTGCCAGGGCACTCAACAACAATGGACAACTTCTGTATTCCGATGCCGGTTCCTTATTCGCCTACAGGCTTTTCGCGAACAAGTTCGCGACGGGAAATATTGGTAAAGCCTGCTTTTAGTGGAATTGCTGACCACCATTGGAGTACGGAGGAATTGGTGGTAGTTAGAGACCACCTGCTACCGGAAATGCCGTCAGCTTGACCGGAAGTGTTCGGAGACCTACAATTAAAGATTCACCGTGACGCATTGTTTCGATTTGATGAATTACGCTGACTGCTTCGCAGTCGCGCATTGTAACGTCGGCCCAGCGGCCACCCGCTGGGCTGCGCTGTTTTATGGCGCACACTTTGGCTTCGCGAGGATGGGATGATAGACGGTCCGATTGTAGAAGGTCTTACGTTTGACGATGTGCTGCTACTCCCGGGCAAATCGTCGGTTCTGCCGACAGAAGTAGACACCCGCACAAATTTCACGCGCACTCTGAAATTAAACATTCCCCTGGCCTCCGCGGCAATGGATACGGTTACAGAATCGCGTCTGGCTATCGCCATCGCGCGACAGGGCGGCATCGGCATCGTACATCGCAACATGCCCATTGACCGGCAAGGCGAGGAAGTAGACCGCGTGAAACGTTCAGAAAGCGGAATGATTGTTGACCCAGTCACAATTTCCCCGGATATCACGCTGCGACAAGCACTGGAAATCATGACGAAGTACCGTATCTCTGGATTGCCGGTGACGCGCGGTTCGCGGCTGACCGGAATTTTGACCAATCGCGATTTGCGTTTTGAAAAAAATCATACACAACTCGTCGCGTCGGTGATGACGAAAGATAATCTGGTCACTGTCCCGGTGGGAACGACGCTTGAAGAAGCCGAAAGAATTCTGCAAAAGCATCGCATTGAAAAACTCCTGGTGGTCGATCAGGATTTCAATCTCAAAGGTTTGATCACCGTAAAAGATATTCAAAAAAAATTGGAATATCCCTACTCGGCAAAAGATGAACAAGGCCGATTGCGCGTAGGTGCTGCCGTTGGCGCGACCGGTGATTTTCTGGAGCGCGCTGTGGAAATGTCCAAATCCAAGGCGGATGTGCTGGCCATCGATACGGCACACGGACATTCGCAGAAAGTTATGGATGCAATTAAGGCGATTCGCCATCGCTTGCCCGAAATGCAAATCATCGCCGGCAACGTCGCAACGTACGACGGGGCGAAAGATCTGATTTCCCTGGGAATCGACGGCCTGAAAGTTGGAATTGGCCCGGGCTCGATTTGCACCACGCGCGTGGTCACCGGAGCCGGTGTGCCGCAACTCACGGCCATTTCAGAAGCGGCCCGCGCGGCCAAAGGCACCAACGTTCCGATTATTGCAGATGGCGGAATCAAATATTCTGGTGATATTACCAAAGCAGTGGTCGCCGGCGCGTCCTGCGTGATGATTGGAAGTCTGTTCGCCGGAACGGAGGAGTCTCCCGGCGAAACAATCTTGTTTCAAGGCCGCACTTTTAAGTCGTATCGCGGCATGGGCTCGATCGGCGCCATGAATGCAGGCTCCGACCGATATTCCGTCGTGCAAGATTCCACCGAAAGCGGCAAATCCGTACCCGAAGGCGTCGAGGGCCGCGTACCTTACAAAGGTTCGCTCGGCGCGCTGACCGATCAGCTTGTCGGCGGGCTAAAAAGCGGTATGGGCTACGCGGGCGCCGGAACACTCGCCGATCTGACGGAGCGTGGGCGCTTTGTGCGCATCACCGCAGCCGGCTTGCGCGAGAGCCATGTACACGACGTAATCATCACGCGCGAGGCTCCCAACTATCGGATGGAATAGAGCATCCAATAGTAAGTGCGAATGCTTCATTCTGAAAATTCATGTGAACGGAGATTTCTTTCTGCATAGTTTTTTTGACAGCCTCTTGTTGCCCCTTTTGCATAGCGATGGTTATGGCCATGAGTGATCAACCATGGCGTCATCCGCGTCCTGCTCCTGAACTTTCGGAAACGCGCAGCCGCATTGCGACTTCGCCGGCGCTTTCCTGGTTGTATGCGTGGTGGCCCGCTCTTGTGTGGGCGGCTGTAATTTTTTCCATGTCCACGGACATATTTTCTGCCGAGCACACCGCAAGTATGTTTGATCCGATCGTGCGCTGGTTGCATCCTTCGGTAACGGCCTACGGCTTGGATCTGGTAAACCATGCAATGCGCAAGATGGCGCACTTCTCGGAATATTTTGTGTTCGGTTTGTTTCTGTATCGCGGTATGCGCAAAGGCCGGAGTGGCTGGCGATGGACCTGGGGCTTGAGCGCGTGGTTTGTCGCAGCGGTCTACGCGTCGCTCGACGAAGTGCACCAGGCGTTTGTCGCGAGCCGCACGGCTTCGCCTTACGATTCCCTACTCGATTCGATTGGCGCGCTTTTCGCGGTGATTGTCATTTGGATTTATTTCAATTTCCCTAAGCGTCCGCAACCTTCGCCGCAAGTGTCGCCTGCAATTCCCGAGTAATGGATTTTTGAATAACCAACAATCGGCGTATCCACAGCCGATTCCGCTGCATCGAAACCTAGTATGGAATACCGACAACTTGGCAATTCTGGACTGAAAGTGCCAGTCCTGAGTTTTGGCACGGGAACGTTTGGCGGCGGCACCGAGTTTTTTAAGGCTTGGGGAAGCAGCGATGTCGCGGAAGCGAAACGGTTGATTGATATTTGCCTGGAAGCCGGCGTGAATTTGTTTGACACCGCCGACGTATATTCGGACGGAGCATCTGAGGAGATTCTGGGCAAAGCGCTTGAAGGTAAACGCAATGACGTTTTGATTTCGACGAAGACCACGTTTCGGATGAGCAAAGCGAAAGGACCGAACGAGGTGGGTTCGTCGCGCTTTCATATCATTCAGGCGTGCGAAGCGAGCTTGAAACGGCTGGGCGTGGAGCACATCGATATTTATCACATGCATGGATTCGATGCGGCGACTCCGGTCGAAGAAACTCTGAAGGCGCTGGATAACCTGGTGACGAGCGGAAAAGTCCGCTATATCGCTTGCTCGAATTTTTCGGGATGGCATCTGATGAAGTCGCTCTCGGTTTCCGAACGCTATGGCTGGTCGCGCTATGTCGGTCATCAGGTGTATTACTCCCTGGTGGGGCGTGAGTATGAATGGGAATTGATGCCGCTCGGGCTGAAAGAGGGAGTGGCTGCGCTAGTGTGGAGTCCGCTGGCCTGGGCACGCCTGACGGGAAAAATTCGGCGCGGCGCGCCGGTTCCAAAAGACAGCCGCCTGCACAAAACTGCTGACTACGGTCCGCAAGTCGCGGATGAATATTTGTATAAGGTTGTGGATGCGCTGGATGCGGTGGCCAAGGAAACCGGGAAAACCGTTCCGCAAATCGCGCTAAATTGGTTGCTGCAGCGGCCGACGGTGGCGAATGTGATTGTAGGCGCGCGGAATGAAGAGCAGTTGCGGCAAAACCTGGCGGCGGAAGGTTGGAATTTGACAACGGAACAAGTTGCGAAATTGGACGCGGCTAGCGATGTGACGCCGATTTATCCGTATTGGCATCAGCAGCAGTTTACAGAACGGAATCCGCTGCCGATCCCGGTGGTCGCGCCGAAGAGTTGATGTTGCAGCGTATCGATTCTTAGTTTCCAACTTCGCTTCCCTTTTCCTGCTTTCTTCTCAGCTGTGTGGCCCGGACTTGCTGTACTGGCCGGCAAAGTGACAATGAACTCTTTCTCCCCTCGTGATGAGTCTTGGCGTGACCGCTTCACTGTGGCCGACAATGGAATCCGTCTACCTCATCAACACACGTCCACTGTCCATCCGCGACACCCGGCTGCAAACGGTCCCATGCAGCCTCCAATCCCTGGCGCCTAGTACTAGGAGTTGTGTTATATAATTCGCTCCGTTTTATCCGTATAAGGAGAACTGCCAGCCCATGGTTATTTGGCGCGGACGAGGTGGTGTCATCATCTTGATTGCCTTCGGCTGTGCCGTGCTTGCCGAATTGTTCACACGTATGGCGTTCACCGATCCCAACTACTACCAGAATCACGGATGGCCGAAGCTTGTTGCTTTTTGGGTTGCTGCGGGGATTGTCTTCGCATTGCGCTCGTGGCTTGGGGTCGGACAGAAGCGCACTTTGATTGACAAGGCGACGGGTCAAGAAATTAGCCTGTCGTCTGAAGGAGAACTCTTTTTTATCTCGGCTCGATACTGGCCCGTGATTTTGTTGGCGGCTGGAATAATATTTCTCTTCGCACGCACCTAGGCAATATCGCCTCGAGCCCATTTGTTGACATCACGTATTCATCAATGGCCTCAGGCACTCTTCTCGCTGCCAGCCTGCTTCATGGGGATCGTTGTAACGGATTCGGACAGCGTACATAGCCGAGCACGTTGCGTGTTCTGCATAGTCGCTCAGTGGCCGCTGTGGATTATCTTCCTCTGGGATAATGCTGATCGCTAGTTTACGGAGGGCTTCATAGGAGTCTTCTCCGACACCCGCTCGCCGCTTCCCAAATGCGATCCAAGAGTCTTAGGATCACCTGCTCCTATGTCGAAAAAAGTCAGGTCGCACAAGAAACAGCAGCTACGGCCCGGCCATTGTTTGCTAAGAACTCCAGGTTACGAACCAGGGCTCCTTCGCCACATTTCTTCATTTACGGTACTCGCACGAGTCGTTTCTAAAAGCAGAAAGCCCGCGGGGTGATCGCGGGCTCATAAAATTGGGAAGGAATTCAGACTGAAATCTGTGGCAGTGAATGTTAACTGGCGGCTGCGGCCGGAGCTTCTTCCTTCTTGGTGACGCGTTCTTTCTTTTCTTTGGGTTTGTATTCGAAGCCGACGAGTTCGAGAATGGCGACTTTGGCATTGTCGCCGACGCGGTTACCGGCGTGGATGATGCGGGTGTAGCCGCCGGCGCGGTCGGCGTACTTGGGCGCGATGTCGTTGAAGAGTCTTACCGTAGCCGACGGTTGGAGCAGGAATGCGGCGGCCTGACGGCGCGACTGGAGCGTGTCGCGCTTGCCGAGAGTGATGATTTTCTCGGCCAGCGGGCGCGCAGCTTTGGCGCGCGTTAGCGTGGTGGTGATGCGGCCGTGTTCGAAAAGATTGGTGACCAGAGCGCGAAGTACGGCACGGCGGTGGCTTGGGTCTTTGCCTAGTTTGGAGCCTGATTTTAGGTGGCGCATTCGTTGTTCCTTCGACGCTTCAGGGGCTAAAGCCCTTTTTTGATGTGCTGCGGAATGTACGAGCCGAAGCTCGTACCTCCTAAAGAAACTACTAAGACTAAAATCTGTGTTCTTCCCTGGAAAACCGCCAAAAGCTAGTGAAAATTTCCAAACAAATTCTCGGTGCAAACTGTTGCGCTTCGGCTTGACGGACTGCAGTCTGTGCCACTAAAGGCTGCAGGACAGACCGAAATCTGTCCTGCAGGAAAAATGTTTACAGGGTGACGTTGTCGTCAGACGACGGGGCTTGGGTTTGGCTGGGGAGCGGCGGCCAGATGATGCGGCCATGCTCATCAAACTTCATGCCAAGCGCGAGGCCCATCTTCACCAGTATATCCTTGATCTCGTTGAGCGATTTGCGGCCGAAGTTTTTGGTCTTCAGCATTTCATTCTCGCTCTTTTGCACTAGTTCGCGGATGGTCTGGATATTGGCGTTCTTCAGGCAGTTGTAGGAACGCACGGAAAGTTCCAGCTCTTCGACCGAGCGATCGAGATATTCGAGGCGCGGATCGTTGGAAGTGTTTTCGATGACGACATCGGAAACGTCGGTGGGCTCTTCAAAGTTGATGAAGATGCTCATGTGATCCTTGACGAGCTTCGCTGCAAGACCGATGGAATCCTGCGGAGTGATGGCGCCGTTGGTCCAGACTTCGACCATGAGCTTTTCGTAATCGGTCATTTGGCCGAGACGAGCGGCTTCAACGGAGTAGTTCACTTTGCGCACGGGCGAGTGGACGCTATCGACCGGAATGTAGCCGATCGGGAGGTCTTCGTCATAGTTGCGGTCGGCAGCGACGTAGCCGCGGCCATTCTTGACGCGCATTTCGATCTGCAGCTTGCCGCCTTCGCTGACCGTGGCGATATAGACGCTCTTGTCGAGAACCGCGAAGTCGGAATCTTCTTCGATTTGCGCGGATGTGACGGGGCCAGGCTGCTCGACGTTGACGAAAATCGTCTTCGGCAAGTCCGTGTTGAGCTTGATGGGAACTTGCTTCAAGTTCAGGATGATGTCGGTTGCGTCTTCGACAACGCCAGGAATCGAAGAAAATTCGTGCAGCACGCCTTCGATCTTGACGGCGGTGATGGCGGCGCCTTCGATGGAGCTGAGGAGAGCGCGGCGCAGACCGTTGCCGACAGTTGTTCCCCAGCCACGTTCAAAAGGCTGCGCGGAAAAACGGCCGTACTTTTCGGTGAGCGATTCCAGCTCGGGAGCGAGACGCTTTGGTTTTTGAAAGCCCTTCCACATCGTAATCCTTCCTTCTGGGCCGTTTAGGCCGGCCCCACGCCCTGATACCTGTGAGCGGTTCGCGCGGGAGGAAAATCTCCCGGGCGAAACGTTCAGCGATTGCGATTACTTCGAATACAACTCGACAATGAGCTGTTCGTTGAATGGCGGAGTCTGCACGTCTTCGCGCTTTGGCAGCGCGACGACTTTGGCCTTGAACTGTTCGCGCTCCTGCTCGAGCCAGGGTACTGTCGACTGGCTTTGGGCAACGTTGCGCGCTTCAAGGATCATGGCGTTGTCGTGCATCTTGTCCTTGATGGCGATCTCTTCGCCGACGTTCACGAGGTAGGAAGGAATATTGACCTTCTTACCGCTAACGCGGACGTGACCGTGCAGCACAAGCTGCCGTGCCTGCGAACGAGAAGATGCGAGACCCGCGCGCCAGACGACGTTGTCGAGACGGCGTTCAAGCGTGATGATCAGGTTTTCGCCTGTCGGCCCCTTGGCGCGTTCAGCCTTTTCGAAATAGAGGCGGAACTGGCGCTCGAGAAGGCCATAAGTGCGCTTCATCTTTTGCTTTTCGCGCAACTGCAAGCCGTAACCCGCAACTTTCGGGCGGCGCGACTGGCCGTGCTGTCCCGGAACGAAATTGCGCTTTTCAATGGCGCACTTTTCCGTGAAACAACGCAAACCTTTTAGAAATAATTTCTGCCCTTCCCTACGGCACAGGCGGCAGACTGCATCTCGGTGTCTTGCCAACTTCGATTCTCCCTTCCCAAAGCTTTCCTGGCGGCCCGGAGTAAATTTCCGGGCTGCTCAATTTTTCTGTTGCGGGCGGCAGCGGGCTGCCGCACTGCAAGCCTCAATTACACGCGGCGGCGCTTCGGAGGACGGCAGCCGTTGTGCGGAATCGGCGTAACGTCGCGAATGACGACAATGTGCAGGCCAGCGGCAGCGAGCGCGCGAACGGCGGATTCACGGCCGGAGCCGGGACCCTGCACGCGAACTTCGACGCTTTTGACGCCGTACTGATCACGGGCCACCCCCGCGGCGGTCAACGCGGCTTGCTGGGCGGCGTATGGAGTGCCTTTGCGCGAACCCTTGAAACCAACCGCGCCGGCCGACGACCAGGTGATGACGCGGCCATCGGTGTCGGTTATCGTGATCTGCGTGTTGTTGAAAGAAGCGGCGACGAACACGACGCCGTGCGGAACGATGCGGCGTTCGCGCTTCTTCTTGAATTCTTTTTTCCGCTTGGTAGCGGCTGCCGGTTTTCCACCTGCTGCGGATACGTCCGGCTTTTCAACTTGCTGCTGCTCTTTTGCCACGTGTTGCTCCGTTTCTGAATATAGCCAAAATCTTGAAACTTGCCAGAAGCGGGGCGCGAAGCATCGTGCCCCGCTTCTGGGCCAATGATTTAGCCCTTCTTACCGGTGACTTTCTTCTTGGCTGCGACTGCGCCACGACGCGGACCCTTACGGGTTCGCGCGTTGGTGTGCGTGCGCTGTCCGCGAACCGGCAAGTTGCGGCGATGACGAATTCCGCGATAGGCCTGGATTTCAATCAGGCGGCGAATGTTCATCTGGATCTCTTTGCGGAGATCGCCTTCAACGCGGCCTTCTTTTTCAATCTCCTGGCGCAGACGGTTGGTTTCGTCTTCGGTCAGATCGCGAATTTTTTTCGTAAAATCGACGCCGGCTTTTTCAGCCAGCTTCTTCGCGCGTTCCTGGCCGATGCCGTAGATGGCGGTAAGGCCCACCCAGAGGCGCTTTTGCGGCGGAAGATCTACACCTGCGATACGTGCCATGACTTCTCCTGTGCTTCAGAAACTTTCACTACAAAAACTTTCTCTGCCTTGAGGAAAATTACCCCTGGCGCTGCTTGTGCTTCGGGTTGGTGCAGATTACGCGCACTACTCCGCGGCGATGAATCACCTTGCACTTGTCACAAATCTTCTTTACCGACGCTCGAACTTTCATTGCTCTAGTCCCTCTGCGCTTTCGCAAGCGCGACTACCTTACTTGTAGCGATAAACGATCCGGCCTCGCGTTAAATCGTAGGGAGAAAGTTCAACGGCAACTTTGTCTCCTGCGAGGATGCGGATGAAGTTTTTCCGCATTTTGCCGGAAACGTGCGCAAGAACCTTGTGCTTGTTTTCCAGCTCAACGCGGAACATCGCATTGGGCAACGGTTCGATAACCGTCGCCATTACTTCAATGGCGTCCTCCTTGGTGTTGCCGGAGTCGCCTTTCTTTTTGTCATCATCGAACTGCTTTGCCATAAGCTCCTGTGTTACCCCCGTCCTCTTCTATTCTACCAGGACGGTCCAGTCATCTCTTTCGGCCGCGTGAGTATCCACGGACCATCGGCGGTGATCGCTACGGTATGTTCAAAGTGCGCCGAGGGGCTGCCATCTGCTGTTTCCGCCACCCATTCACCGCGCATCCGAACTTCCGGGCCGCCCGCGTTTACCATCGGCTCGACGGCGATGACCATTCCTTCTTGCAGCCGTGCCCCGCGTCCTGCTTCCCCGTAGTTCGGGAGATTCGGCTCGTCATGCATCTTGGTGCCGATGCCATGCCCGACAAATTCCCGTACTACCGAGTACCCGTGTTGCTCCACCCAACTCTGCACCGCGTATCCGACATCACCGAGACGATTGCCCGGGCGCAT
>Ga0193726_1000499_pt1 | contig 40724 bp, 36 predicted proteins | sample H2c1metaG_FD_144928 | JGI IMG/M metagenome (GOLD analysis project Ga0193726, IMG submission 144928) | Soil microbial communities from a riparian zone of the East river system, Colorado, United States - H2c1 | ecosystem: Environmental > Terrestrial > Soil > Riparian zone | place: USA: East River... | reverse complement strand
ATCGACGGGGGACGACACCTGACATGTGCACGGTGAAATGCAAAATGCAAAATACTGAATGCATTTGCCATTTTGCGTGCTGCATTACGTCTGTCGTGGTCTGATGCCCTCCGCGTACGTGAGCCCCTCGCGCTCGGCAAGCCTTCGTACGGGATGAAATCCTTCCGCGGCGAGCGCGGCGACCGCGTCGAAGCCGGGGCCGCTCTGCACGCGCGTCAGCAGCGCGCCGAAGCCGCCGCGCTGGGCGGCGCCGACGACGAGCGCGCGGCCGCCGGGCCGGAGCGCGCGGAACACTTCCCGAAACATCACGACGCGCGTCTCCGCGTTCATCGATCCGGCGAAGCCGCCGGTGTCGTCGATCACCGCGAAGTCGAACGAGCCGTCCGCGACCGGCAACTGGGTCGGCGGCGCGGTGTGGACGTCCACGAGCACGCCCGCCTCGGCCGCGCCCTTGCGCGCGCGGGCGGCGGTGCTCTCGTCAGGCACGACGGCCACCGCCGTGCCCGACAAACCGACCTTTGCGGCGACGGCTCCGAGCCGCGCGCCACTCGCGCACCCGACCTGCAGCATGCGCTCGCCCATCTTGGCGCCCGTCATGCTGACGATGAGCGGATCACGATGTTCGCGGCGACGCGGAAAGAAGGACATCACCTTTAATGATATAGTTTTCGTCCGTGTCTAATCCCGTCGAAATTGCTCCCGCACGCGGCAAGCTGGGCGTGCTCCTTGTCGGCCTGGGTGCCGTCAGCACGACCACGATCGCCGGCATCTTCGCCATTCGAAGAGGGCTCGCCAAACCGATAGGATCGCTCACGCAGATGGGGACGATTCGGCTGGGCAAGCGCACCGACAACCGTTCGCCGAAAATCAGCGATGTCGTGCCGCTCGCCACGCTCGACGATCTCGTGTTCGGCGGCTGGGATATTTTCGACGACAACTGCTACGAGGCGGCGAAGCACGCAGGCGTGCTCGAGGATCGGCTGCTCGAACAGGTAAAGGACGAGCTCGCGGCGATCAAGCCGATGCCGGCGGTGTTCGATCGTCAGTACGTGAAGCGCCTCGACGGCCCGAACGTCAAGAAGGGCAAGAACAAGAAAGACCTCGCCGAGCAGCTCGTCGCCGACATCCGGAAGTTCAAGGCCGACAACAACTGCGATCGCCTGGTGATGGTGTGGTGCGGCAGCACCGAGATCTTCATGGTCGAAGCGCCCTGCCACAAATCGCTCGCGGCGTTCGAACAGGGACTCGAGGCAAGCGACCCGGCGATCGCGTCGAGCATGATCTACGCGTACGCCGCCATCAAAGAAGGGCTTCCGTACGGCAACGCGGCGCCGAACCTCAGCGCGGAAGTGCCGGCGCTGCAGGAGCTCGCGGCGCAGACCCGTTCGCCCGTCTGCGGCAACGACATGAAGACGGGGCAGACGCTGATCAAAACGATCATCGCGCCGGGCCTCAAGGCGCGCATGATCGGCGTCGCCGGCTGGTACTCGACCAACATCCTCGGCAACCGGGACGGCGAGGTGCTCGACGACCCGGAGTCGTTCAAGACGAAGGAAGAGAGCAAGAAAGGCGCGCTCGACTACATCTTCCAGCCGCAGCTGTACCCGGATCTGTACAAGGACATCTCGCACGTCGTCCGCATCAACTACTATCCGCCGCGCGGCGACAACAAAGAAGGCTGGGACAACATCGACATCTTCGGCTGGCTCAACTATCCGATGCAGCTGAAGATCAATTTCCTCTGCCGCGACAGTATCCTGGCGGCGCCAATCGTGCTCGACGTGGCGCTTTTTCTGGATCTCGCCAAGCGCGCAAAGATGCATGGCATCCAGGAGTGGCTGTCGTTCTACTTCAAGAGCCCGATGCACGCCGCGGAGGTCTATCCCGAGCACGACCTGTTCATCCAGCTGATGAAGCTGAAGAACACGCTGCGGTACCTGAAGGGCGAAGAACTCATTACGCATCTGGGCCGTGAATACTACGACTAGCAAGACTCAACCGGCGCTCATCGGCGGCCTCGTGATGGGGGTGTTGTCCGCGCTCCCGCTCATCGCCGCCGGCAATCTGTGCTGCTGCCTCTGGGTCATCAGCGGCGGCGTCGTGGCCGCGTACCTGCTGCAGCAGGATAGCCCGACGCCGATCACCAACAGCGACGGCGCGATCGTGGGGTTGCTCGCCGGCTTGATAGGCGCCATCGTCTGCTGGGTGATTTCGATTCCGATCAACATCATCTTTGGGCCGATCGAGCGGCGGATGGTCGGTTCGTTGCTTCAGAACGCCGAGAACATGCCGCCCGGCTGGCGCGACATGATGGCGCGGTCGCAGGGTGGGGCGTTTCGTGCCGCACGGCTCGTCTTTCTCCTGTTCCTCTGGCTGTTCGCCGGCGCGATCTTCTCGACGATCGGCGGCCTGCTCGGCGCCACCTTCTTCCGCAAGCCGCTTCCGCCCGCCAGCAGCGCCACCCCCGCGTCATAAGTCCCGGGTTCCCGGGTCTGCACACGGCTGCGCCTATTGCCACTCCGGCCACGAGCCGAAACGATGAGACGTGCAGTGGATCCATCCGCGATCACGCCGGGGCTGGGGGCTGGGGGCTGGAGCCTGGTTGACTCTCGCTGTCACGCTGAACGCGCAGACGCCGGGTCGTTTCCCCCAGGCGCCGCAGCGGCCGGCGCAGATGCCGACGCTGCCGCTGACCCAGCTCGACGACCGCGCGCTGGCGGCGGATCTCGACAACCGCGCGTTCACGCTGACGTTCGCGCAGCCGACGCCGATCAAGGAGCTGCTGCTCCAGCTCGTGCGCGGCACGAGCCTGAGCGTCATCCCGGACCCCGCCATCGGCGGGTCGTTCGTCGGTGAGCTGAAACACGTCACCGTCCGCCAGGCGCTGACGCTGATTCTTCCGCCGCTCGGTCTGGACTACGGCCTGGACGGCGGCTTCATCCGCGTGTTCAAGCGCCTGCCGGAGACGCGGCTCTTCGACATCAACTACATCGCGACGCAGCGCAATGCCGACGCGTCGATCGGCACCGGCGGCGTCTCGCGCGAGGCGCCGTTCGCGCGCGTCTCGAGCGCCACGTCCACCGATCTGTTCGCCGACATCGCCAGGGGCGTGCAGACGCTGCTCTCCGAGCACGCGTCGTTCAACGTCGATCGCCAGGCGGGCCTGCTGCAGGTGACCGATTTTCCCGAGCGTCTCGATCGCATCAGCCTCTATCTCGACGCCGTGCACGATCGCGTTCACCGCAGCGTCCAGATCGACGCGCGCATCGTCGAAGTGGAACTGAACGACGAGCATGCGGGGGCGCTCGACTGGGCGGCGTTGTCGCAGACGCGCGACATCACGAAGGTGCTCGAGGTACTCGCCCTGCAGGGCAAGGTGACGACGCTCGCGAGCCCGCGCCTGTTCGCGCTGAACAACGAGCCGGCGATCGTCAAGACCGACACGTTCACGCTGAGCGTCACGCCGGAGATCGCGGGCGACGCCGTGATCATGCTGAGCCTCAGCCCGATCCTCTCGGCGCCGTCTCAGAATGCGTCCGACACGCTCGCGCGCGTGGCCGACGGGCAGACGATTGCGATTTCCGGACTGTCGCGCGAGCGCGACGTCAAAGAGACGAAGAACGCGGGCACGAAGGGCGGCTGGTTCGGCCGCGCGACCGTCGTGACGAAGAAGCGGGTGGAGCTGGTGATCCTGCTGACGCCGAAGATCCTGACGCCGGTGTCCGCGAGCTGACTTATGTACGAACAATATTACGGGTTCGCCGAGAAGCCGTTCAGCCTGACGCCGGATCCGAAGTATCTGTATCGGAGCCAGCCGCACGCTGACGCATTCGATCTGCTCCAGTACGCGATTCGCCGCCGCGAAGGCTTCGTGGTCGTCACCGGCGACATCGGCACCGGCAAGACGACGCTGTGCCGCGCGGTGCTCGAGGAGATCGATCGCACGACGTTCACCGCGCTGGTGCTGAATCCGTTCCTGTCGGAAGAGGACCTGCTGAAGCGGATCCTGCAGGATTTCGGCGTCATCTCGCGCGACGAGCTCAAGTCCGGGCGTCTCGCGCACGTGTCGAAGCAGGAACTGATCGACGCGCTGCAGGACTTCCTGCTCGGGCTCATCCCGCTCAAGGCGAGCGCGGTGCTGATCATCGACGAGGCGCAGGCCCTGCCGCTGCCGGTGCTCGAACAGATCCGGATTCTCTCCAATCTCGAGACCGACAAGGAAAAGCTGCTGCAGATCATCCTCGTCGGCCAGCTCGATCTCGGCACTCTGCTGCGCTCGCCCGAGGTCCGGCAGCTCGATCAGCGCGTGTCGATTCGTTATCAGTTGGATCCGCTCGACGCAGAGGCCGTCGCGGCGTACGTCGCGCACCGGCTGACGATCGCCGGCGGATCGGCGTCGGTCGCGTTCACCGCGCCCGCGCTCGCGGAAGTCCATCGCCTGTCGGGCGGCATTCCGCGCCTGATCAATCTGATCTGCGACCGCGCGCTGCTCGCCGGCTACTCGATCAAGACGAACCGCATCACACCGGAGATGGTGGTCGGCGCGGCGAAGAGCCTGGATCTGCGGTCGCCGGCGGCGCCGCGCCGCTTCGCCCTGCCGCAGATCACGTGGCGCGCGTCGCTCGTGGCCAGCGCAACGATCGCGCTGCTCGCCTCGACGATGGCCGTGGCGGCGACCTCGATCGTGTACGCGCGGCTCGCCCAGCGGACGCTCCTCGCGCAGGCGCAGACGAACGCGTCGTCCTCGCGCGGCCCGGAGGCCGACGTGCGGCCCGCCGCGGACGTCGCACCAACGCGCGATCCGCTCACGTCGTCCGCGCCGGCCGAGCCCGTCGAACGCCAGCTGCCCTCCGACGCGGCGGCGACGATTCTGATCGGCTCGTACCCGATCTCCGGACCGGACGACGTCCGCGCGACGAGCAGCGGGGCGGTCCTGGCTGTCACCGAATGGCTGGAATCGGCCGGCTACCACGTGTATTACGCCGAGGTCGATCTCGGCGACCGCGGCCGGTGGCGGCGCGTGCTCGCGGGTGCCTATCCGGACGCTGAAGCCGCGCGCGCCGACCAAGCGCGCCTCAAGACGAGCGTCGCGGGCGCCGACGCGCGGATCGTGCCCGCGGGGATTGCGACGGGCCTCGTCGCGGCGTTGCCGCACCAGCCCGATCCGATCGCGCACCGGTCCGGAATCGAACCGTGAGCCTGATTCTCGACGCCCTGAGGCGCCGCAAGTCCGAACGTGAGGACCCGCCGGCGGGCGGGCGCAGCGCGCGCGCGGACGACGTGCTGACGATGCTCGGATATCGGCGGCCGCGCGATCAGGGACGATCGCGATCGCTGCTGATCTACGGCGTGGGCGCCGTGCTCGTCGGCTTCCTCGGGCTGTGGGCGCTCGTGACGCTCCTGGCGCCGCCGTCGGCGCCGCCTGCTCCGGTTCAGCAGATCGCCGCGCGGCGTCCGACGCCGACGCCATCGACGGCGCCGTTGCGTCCGGCGTCGCCTGCGCCCTCGCGTCAGCCGACGCCAACACCGACGCCCAAACCCACGCCGCAGGCGACCGTGACGCCGACGCCGACGCCCACGCCGCGGCCGGCCACTCCGACACCGTCGCCACGGCCCGCGACGCCTTCGCCGACGCCGGTGCCGACGCCGAAACCGACGCCGGTGCCGACGCCGACGCCGACACCGAGACCGACGCCGGTGCCAACGCCGAAACCGACACCGACACCGACACCGACACCGACACCGACCGCGTCGCCGCGATCAACGCCAACGCCTGTAGCGAAGACGCCGACGCCGACGCCGCGCCCGGCGACGCCAACGCCGATGTCCGCGCCGGCCATCGTGCGTCCGACGGCGACGCCCGCTGCGACGCCACGGCCGACTCCGGCGCCGACGCCTCGGCCGACGCCGGCACCCACTCCGCGGCCGACTCCGGCGCCGACGCCGACGCCCGCACGTCGCGCGCCCGCACCCTCGCCGACGCCGATTCCATCCGCGCCGTCCGCGCCGTCCACTCCCGTCGAAGCCGATCATTTCGGCCTCGCGGTCTACTACCAGCGCGTCGGCGATTTCACGAACGCGCTCGCGCAGTACAGGCTGCTGCTCGAGCGGAACGACGCGAGCGCCGAGGTGCACAACAACCTGGGCCTGCTGTATCAGGATCACGGCCAGACCGACGAGGCGGTGAAGCAGTTCCAGCGGGCGATCGTGCTCGATCCGCAGTACGTCAAGGCGCACAACAATCTCGGCGTGGCGCTGATGCGCTCTGCCCAGCTGGATCAGGCGGCGGCCGAATTCCGCGTCGCGCTCGCCACCGATCCGCGCAACGTCGAGTCGATGGTGAATCTGGCGCTCGTCCGTAAGGCCGGCGGCCGGCTGGCCGACGCGCGCGATCTGCTGCGGCGCGCGGTGGAGATCGACCCGCGCAGCGCGGGCGCGCACTACAACCTGGCCGTGGTCGCCGACGAGAGCGGCGACAAGGCGACGGCGGTCGAGCACTACCGCACGTTCCTCAGGCTCGGGGCCGTGACCCACGGCGAACTGGCCGCCCAGGTCCGTGCCCGCCTCGCCTCGCTGGAAGGGTAGAAGGTTTGTAAAAAGGGGTACGGCCCCTTATTCTTGGCGCATGGCTCCCGACGAGACGCCCGCCGAGATAGACGACCTGCTTCGCGAGCACCGCACCTTCACCGCCTCTCCCGCATTCAAAGCCCACGCGCTCGTCAGCGACGATTCGATCTACGCCGAAGCCGACCGCGATCCGGAAGCGTTCTGGGCGCGGTTCGCCGGCGAACTCGAATGGTCGCGTCCCTGGGATCGCGTGCTCGACTGGCAGCCGCCGCACGCCAAATGGTTCGTCGGCGGCACGCTGAACGTCAGCGCCAACTGCCTGGATCGCCACATCCGCGGACCGCGGCGCAACAAGGCCGCGCTGATCTGGGAGGGCGAACCCGGCGATCGACGCACCTTCACCTATTTCGATCTGTTCCGCGAGGTCTCCGCGTTTGCCAACGTCCTCAAGTCGCTCGGGATCAAGAAAGGCGATCGCGTCGCGATCTACCTTCCGCTGATCCCCGAGCTGGCGATCGCGATGCTCGCCTGCTCGCGCATCGGCGCCGTGCACAGCGTCGTGTTCGGCGGCTTCAGCGCCGAGTCGCTGCGCGATCGCATCAACGATCAGAAAGCGCGTCTGCTGATCACCGCCGACGGCGGCTATCGCCGCGGCCAGATCGTCCAGCTCAAGATGGTCGCGGACGAAGCGCTCGCCGGAACGCCGTCGATCGAAAACGTGATCATCGTCCAGCGCGGCGCGGGCCCGATGCCGGTGCATGTTCAGGAGGGCCGCGATCACTGGTATCACCGTCTGATGCAGGATGCCGCGCTCACCTGCGAGCCGGAGCCGATGGACTCGGAGGACATGCTGTACATCCTCTACACATCGGGCACGACCGGTAAACCGAAGGGCATCGTCCATACGACGGGCGGATATCTCGTCGGCGCGTACACCACGACGAAGCTCGTGTTCGACCTGCGCGACGAAGACGTGTACTGGTGCACCGCCGACATCGGCTGGGTCACCGGCCACAGCTACGTCGTCTACGGCCCGCTCGCGAACGGCGCGACGGTCGTGATGTACGAGGGCGCGCCCGACTGGCCGCAGAAGGATCGCTTCTGGTCGATCGTCGAGCGCCACGGCGTCACGATTCTCTACACCGCGCCGACCGCCATCCGCGCGTTCATGCGGTGGGGCACCGAGTGGCCGACGCGCCACGATCTCTCGTCGCTGCGGCTGCTCGGCAGCGTCGGGGAGCCGATCAATCCCGAAGCGTGGGTCTGGTACTACCACTTCATCGGCGCCGACCGCTGCCCCGTCGTCGACACGTGGTGGCAGACGGAGACGGGGATGATCATGATCACGCCGCTGCCGGGCGTCTCGGTGCTCAAGCCCGGATCCGCGACGCGTCCGTTTCCCGGTATCGCCGCCGAGATCCGCACGGAACGCGGAGACAAGGTGGAAGTGGGCGGCGGCCTGCTCGCGCTGACGCGGCCGTGGCCGTCCATGCTCCGCGGGATCTATGGCGATCCCGAACGCTACGTGAAACAGTACTGGAACAAGTGGGGGCCGGGCGTCTACGTCACGGGCGACGGCGCGAAGCGCGACGCCGACGGCCACTTCTGGCTCCTCGGCCGCGTCGACGACGTGATCAACGTCGCGGGGCACCGGTTGGGCACGATGGAGGTCGAGAGCGCGCTCGTGGATCATCCGAGCGTCGCGGAAGCGGCGGTCGTCGGCCGCGCGCACGAGTTGAAAGGGCAGGCGATCGCCGCGTTCGTCACGCTCAAGGACGGCGCGGCGTGGAGCAAAGACCTCATCGACGATCTGAAAGAGCACGTCGTCAAGAAAATCGGCGCGATCGCGCGGCCGGACGACATCATCTTTACTGCGGATCTGCCGAAGACGCGGTCCGGAAAGATCATGCGGCGGCTGTTGCGCGACATCGCGGAAGGGAAGGCGCTCGGCGACACGAGCACGCTGGCCGATCCGGGCGTGGTCGCCAGGCTGAAGGAAACGTACGAAGACGAGTACGGGTAGTTAGACGCCGCCCCCGACCGGGCGCTGCGGCTGGACGCCGGTGTATCCGTCGATGCGCCGGACCCGGTTGCGGCCGTCGCGCTTCGCGGCGTCGACCGCCGCCTCCGCATCCGCCAACAACCGCTCCGCATCGACCACGTCGCCGACGGCGATCGTCAGGTTCATCACCGCCGCGCTCAGCGTCACTGCGACGCGCGTGTCGTCGCGATGATCCGTGAATGCCAGCCGTTCCTCGACGGTCTTCCGCGCCCGCTCGGCGAGCTCGGCGGCGTTGTCCGGAGCGGTACGTGTGAGCAGCACCGCGATGGCGTCCTCGGAGTAGCGCGCGACCCAGTCGTGCTGGCGGAAGTAGGTCCGCAGCGTGATGCCGAGGCGCTCGAGAATCTTGTCGCCGACGCCGTAGCCGTGCGACCGGTTGATCCCCGACAGCCGATCGACGTCGAACAGAATCAGCGAGAGCGGGAAGCCGAAGCGGCTGGCGCGTTCCAGTTCCTTTTCGAGCACGGCGCGGAACATCGGCCGCGTGTACAGCGTCGTGAGGCGGTCGACGATCGCGAGGTTGCTGGGCTCGTGCAGCGCGCGCTCCGTGTAGGCGCCCAGCAGATCGAACGATCCACGGCGCACGAGCTGCGCGACGAGCGCCCACGGCTCACTGGTCGCGCCGAAACTCTCGTCGATGGCCAGTTCGTCGAGCGCCGTCCGCTCCGTCAGATACGCGAACGCGAACAGTCGTTCCATCGGCAACCCGCGCTCGAGGAGCACGCGATGCAGATCGGCAACGCCGCCGACTCGCGAATCGAGCCGGCCGTCGCGCACCGCCGCCGCCAGCAGCTCCACGAGCAGCCGCCCGACGTTCCGGCAGAACTCCACGTCGAGCGTCTCCGCGCCGCTGAACGGAAAGATCGCCACCGCATCGGCGGTGACGGCGTCCACGCGCTGGAGCAGCACGCCGGAAATCTGCTGGCGCAGATCGCGCTGCGCGTGCACGCCGAGATCGTCCTGGAATCCGGTGGATTCGTCGCGTTTCATACGTGCCGACCGCCATGTTCACCCAACGGACGGGCCGACGCAAGCCGAGCCACTCGTCAGTCACGTGCAGCCGCGTGCAGGCGCGTGCGTTGGGGGCCGAGGTCGCTACGGTCACGCGTGCGTCGAACCGAAACAAGAGCTGACATCGTGGGCAATTGTGGGTTCAGTAAAATTGTCTTCCCGTTTGTCAGCGATCAGTTAGGGTGAATGGGTGCGCAAGAAGATCGGTGAGTGCCTGATCCAGGCGGGCCTCATCACCGAACGCGATTTGCGGGCGGCGCTGGACGAGCGCAAACGCACCGGCGAACGGCTGGGTGTGGTGCTCGTGCGCATGAACCTCGCCACCGAAAAACAGATCGCGACGACGCTCGCGTTCCAGCTCGGCTTTCCGTACGTCAACCTGTCGGATCACCCGCCCGATCCGCCGGCGGTGATCCTCATCCCGAAGGAAGTCGCGTTGAAGCGCGTCTGCGTCGCCGTGAGCCTCGAGAAGAACCTGCTCACCGTCGCGATGTCCGATCCGCTGCTGTTCAGCCTCGTGCAGGATCTGGAATCCCAGACCGGCCACCGTATCAAGCAGGTCGTCGCCACGCGCGCCGACATCATCGAAGCGATTCAGACTGGCTATCCCGACAAGGCGCTGTTGCGCACCAATCAGACGCGTCCGGTGACGGGCCTCAAGGAGCGCAGCGAGGCCGCGCCGATCATCGACCTCGTCGATCTCGTCGTGAAGAGCGCGATCACGAGCAAAGCGAGCGACATCCACGTGGAGCCGATGGAGAAAGGGGTCCTCATCCGCCACCGTCTCGACGGCCTGCTGAAAGAAGTGATGGACCTGCCCAAGTGGGTCCACGAAGGGCTCGTCGCGCGCCTGAAGATCATGGCGGGCATGGACATCGCCGAGAAGCGGCTGCCGCAGGACGGCCGCCTGCGCTCGACGGCCGACGACGGCACCGAGGTCGACTTCCGCGTCTCGACGCTGCACACGCGCTTCGGTGAAAAAGTCGTGATGCGCGTGCTCGATCACCGCAAGAGCGTCCCGTCGCTCGAGGAGATCGGGATGTCGGCGATCGCGCTCGAGGACGTCCGCGAATTCCTCCGCCACCAGCACGGGATGATCCTCGTCGTCGGCCCCACGGGCAGCGGCAAGACGACGACGCTGAGCTCGGCCCTGACGGCGGTGCAGTCGGAGCGCGCCAACATCATCACGATCGAGGATCCGGTCGAGTACCAGATCCCCGGCGTCAACCAGACGCAGATCGACGAGAAGATCAAGCTGACGTTTGCCAGTGCGCTGCGCTCCATTCTCAGACAAGACCCCGACGTCATCCTGCTCGGCGAGATCCGCGATGGGGAGACAGCGAAACTCGCGATGCAGGCGGCGCAGACGGGGCATCTCGTGTTGTCGACGCTGCACACCGACAACGCGCCGTCGGCCGTGACGCGCCTCGCGGACATCGGCACGGAGCCCTACGTCATCGCGTCGGCGCTCATCGGCGTCGTCGCGCAGCGGCTGGTGCGGCGGCTGTGCATCCACTGCCGGCGCCAGTACACGCCGCCGGCCGACACGCTGCGGTCGCTGAACATTGCCGAAGCGGACGCGTCGGCGATTCCGTTCTACAAGTCGGTCGGCTGCGACCAGTGCAATCACACCGGCTACCGCGGACGCATCGGCATCTACGAAGTGCTGCGCGTCTCCGACAAGCTGCGGCGGCTGATCTCCGCGAAGGCGCCCGAGGATCAGCTTCGGGAGGCGGCGCTGGCCGGCGGGATGATCAGCCTGGGCGAGGACGGGCTGTCGAAGGTGAAAAGCGGCGTCACGACGCCCGAGGAACTGCTGCGCGTCGTCAGCGAAGTGCGCGAGATGCGGACGCTGTGCCCGGGATGCGGCGCCGCGGTCGGCGTCGATTTCCTCGCGTGCCCGCAGTGCGGCAAGCGGTTGAGCGGCGGCTGTCCGCATTGCGGACGCGCGCTGCAGCCCGGGTGGAATTTTTGTCCGTACTGTGCGCGGACCACCGAGTCCAGGCGCCTGCGCGATCGTGACGGACACGCGCCGCCGGAACGGCGCGAGCTGCCGCCGGGCAACGTGGCGGAGTTCAAGAAGTAGTTGAAGGACCGTCGACGCCCCGGGAGGCCGCCAAAAAACTGCTGGCGCGTCTGCGAGGCGGCACGTAAGCTTAAGGGAACCCCGGGGTGGGTCCACTCGTATCAACCTTACGGCTCCAACATTATGGCTTTGATTGAAACCGTCGATCTCTGGAAGACCTATGTCATGGGATCGGAGGAGATCCACGCGCTGCGCGGCGTCTCGATTTCGATCGATCCGGGCGAGTACGTGGCCATCATGGGCCCGTCGGGTTCCGGAAAATCGACGCTGATGAACCTCATCGGCTGCCTCGACACGCCGAGCAAGGGCTCGTACCTCTTGAACGGCAAGCAGGTGAGCCAGATGAACGACAACGAGCTCGCGCGCATCCGCAACGAAGAGATCGGGTTCGTGTTTCAGACGTTCAACCTGCTGCCGCGCGCGACCGCGCTTCACAACGTGGAGCTGCCGCTCGTGTACGCGGGCGTGCCGGCGAACCGGTGCGTCGAGCGCGCCAAGTTGGCGCTGCAGAAGGTCGAGCTCGGCGATCGCATCACGCACCGGCCGAACGAGCTCTCCGGCGGCCAGCGTCAGCGCGTCGCCGTGGCGCGCGCGCTCGTCAACAACCCGTCGATTCTGCTTGCCGACGAGCCGACCGGCAACCTCGATTCCAAGACCGGCGCCGAAATCATGGGGCTGTTCGAGCGGCTCCACAAGAGCGGCAACACGATCGTGCTCGTCACCCACGAGCCCGACGTCGCCGCGTTCGCCTACCGCACGATTCACATTCGCGACGGACAAGTCGAAAACGACGTCAGACGGGCGGCGTAACTAATAGTCTCCAGTCTCCAGTCGTCAGTCCTGACCGGGGTGAAAACGGTTCTTTCGATCGCTTCGCTCCAGATATTTGATCAATCCCGTCAGCGTCCTTGCTATTTCGTCGTAGTGCTTTGCAATCCTCCTCGCTCGGATTCCGAAATCAGATTACGCCGCTGCGCGACGGTCAGTTGAGCGCAAAGTTCTCTCGCGGCTCCGCGCGCGATGTAGAGATAATGTGCGAAGGGGCTGTCAGTCTTCTGTTCGAATCCTTCTGCGATGTCAGACGGGATTCGGCGCGCGCCCATGCTCAATTGACGCAGAAGGTCGAAATCGTCATGGAACGTGTCGCGCTGCAGCATCGCAAGAATTGCGTCGGTGGCCGTGAGCGATCTTTGATAAACCTGCAATTCTTCGATGGTGTTCGCGGTCATGTAGGCCTTCCCCGCACCGACCGTGCCGACGCGACCGAGGACTCGACACTAAGGACCGGAGACTGGAGACTGGAGACTGACGACTGAGTGCGTACCCACCCTCACCTATACGAAATCAACACTTCCCCCTGGCTCGACGCGTTGTCGCGTCGTCTCGGGCGGACGCTGACGCTCGGCGCCGTTCCTGACTCGGAGTGGGACGCGCTGCGTGCGCTCGGCATCGATGTCATTTACCTGATGGGCCTCTGGCGGCGCAGCCCGCTCGGCCGCGACATCGCGCGGTCCACCACGCAGCTGTTCCCTGATTACGATCGCGCCCTGCCAGGCTGGCAGCCGTCCGACATCATCGGATCCGCGTACTCGATCGTCGCGCACGAACCGGATCCGCGGATTGGATCGTGGGACGATGTGGATGCGGCGCGCGGCAAGCTCCACGCGCGGGGCATGCAGCTCGTTGTCGATTTCATTCCGAATCACACCGGATTCGACCACCCGTGGATGGCCGCGCATCCGGATCGGTACCTCAGCGCGCCCGCCGACGTGGCCGCCGGCGACCCATCGGCGTTCCGCGCCGTCGGCGCCGGCCGTTTCGTCGCGTGCGGCCGCGATCCCAATTTCCCCCCGTGGACCGACGTCGCACAGCTCGATTACTTCAACCCGGACACGCGCGCGGCGATGGTCGGCGAGCTCCGCGCGATCGCTGAACACGCCGACGGCGCCCGCTGCGACATGGCGATGCTCGCGCTGACCGACGTGTTCGGCCGCACGTGGGGTGCGCTGCTTCGCGAGGCGCCCCCGTCCACGGAGTTCTGGTCCGACGCGCGCGCCGCCGTGCCCGGCTTCACGCTGGTCGCAGAGGTCTACTGGGATCTCGAGTGGAAGCTGCAGCAGCTCGGCTTCGACTTCACGTACGACAAGCGGCTCTACGATCGGCTCGTGCACGATGGTCCGCGCGACGTGCGCGCGCACCTCGCGGCAGACGAAGCGTTTCAGCGCCGGTCGGCGCGCTTCATCGAGAACCACGACGAACCGCGGAGCGTCGTCTCGCTCGGCGATCGCGTCCGCGCGGCGGCGGTCGTCGTCAGCACGATTCCCGGGCTGCGCTTCTACCACGACGGCCAGTTCGAGGGGCGACGGTCGCGGCTGCCGGTGCAGCTGGGCGTGATGCCGGACGAGCCCGTCGTCGCGGCGTTGCAGTCGTTCTACCGGCGGCTGCTCGAGGCGATCGACACGTCACCGTTCCACGATGGTGCGTGGCGGCTGCTCGGCGTCCGGCCGGCGGGCGACGACAGCTACGAGGATCTCGTTGCGTGGCGCTGGCGCGACGAGCGCGGCGCGCTCCGGATCGTTGCCGTCAATCTCGGCGCAGGACCTGCGCAAGGACACGTCGAGGTGCTCGCGGATCTGCCCGCGGCTTCCGGCAGGCTGACGTTCGAGGATCTGCTCGACGGTCGGCGGTATCAGTGGGAGCGGGCAACACTCGATGCGGACGGCGGACTGTTCGTCAGACTCGAGCGCGGCGCAGCTCACATACTCGCTCTTGACTGACGACTGGAGACTGGAGACTGGCGACTGTCGACTATATCGCCGCCCAATGCCCGGCGGTCACTTCCCTGAGCGCGGCCTCCCGATCGACGCTCGATGGATCGAGCTCGATACGCTGACGCGGCGTGTCGGGATCGGGCACCGGAATCGCCGAGAGCAGCGCGCGTGTGTACGGGTGCTGCGGCGCGGTGAACAGCGCGGCGGTGGGTCCCATCTCCACGATCTTTCCCAGATACATCACCGCGACGCGGCTGCAGATGTGTTCGACCAGCCGAAGGTCGTGCGCGATGAACAGGTACGTCAGCTTCAGCTGCTGCTGCAGATCCAACAGCAGGTTGACGACCTGCGCCTGGACCGAGACGTCGAGCGCCGACACTGGCTCATCGAGCACGAGAAACGACGGGTTCAGGGCAAGCGCGCGGGCGAGGCCGATGCGCTGGCGCTGGCCGCCGCTGAATTCGTGCGGGTAGCGATCGAGGTGCGCGGGATCGAGGCCGACGAGGCGGAAGAGCTCCTCCACGCGGCCGCGCCGGACCGCGCGCGTGCCGAGCCGATGGATGACGAGCGGCTCCTCGACAACCTGCCGCGCCCGCATGCGCGGATTGAGCGACGAGTACGGATCCTGAAACACGATCTGCATCTCGCGGCGCGCGTCGCGCAGCCGCTTGCGCGGAAACGCGAGCACGTCTTCGCCGCGGAACCGCACCTCGCCCGACGTCGGCTCGATCAGCCGAAGCACGCAGCGTCCGGTTGTCGTCTTTCCGCTGCCTGATTCTCCGACGAGACCGAACGTTTCTCCTTCGTCGATCGCGAAGCTCACGTCGTCCACCGCGCGGACGTCCGCGCCGCGGCGCAGCAGTCCGCCGCCGCGCGAGAAGTGCTTCACGAGATGGCTGACCTCGACGAGCGGCATCTATGATCGACCCGGGCCTGGGGCCTGGGGACTGGGGACTCGAGACGGGCGACTGACGACTGAATCGTACAAGTAGCAACGCGCGCTGTGCTCGGCGCCGACGGGATAATCCGGCGGCGGTGCAGACGTGCACCGGTCGAATCGATCCGGGCACCGCGGATGGAACGCGCAGCCGGCCGGCAGCGCGCCGAGCAGCGGCACGCTGCCTTCGATCGCGGCGAGCCTTCGGGCGCCGGAGGCCTGGGCGCCGCCTGGAATCGACGCGAGCAGGCCGCGCGTGTACGGATGCTGCGGATTCCGCAGGATCTCGCGCACTGGTCCGGTTTCGACGATGCGGCCCGCGTACATGACGGCAACGCGGTCGGCCGTCTCGGCGATGACCCCGAGGTCATGCGTGATCAGCAGCAACGACAGATTGAACGTCGCTTTCATGTCGCGCAGGAGGTCCAGCACCTGCGCCTGGATCGTCACGTCCAGCGCCGTCGTCGGCTCGTCGGCGATGACGAGCGACGGCTGGCAGGCGATCGCCATGGCGATCAGGACACGCTGGCGCATGCCGCCCGAGAGCTGATGGGGGTAGTCGCGGACGCGGGACTCCGCGTCCGGAATGCGGACGGCACGCACGAGTTCCACCGCGCGTCCGAGTGCCTCCGCGCGCGATGCACGGCCATGGACGATCAGCGTCTCGGCGATCTGATCGCCGATCGTGAAGACCGGATTGAGCGCGGTCATCGGCTCCTGGAAGATCAAGGAGATTTCCGCGCCGCGCACCGACTGCATGTCGCGCTCGGAGAGGCGGGCGAGGTCGCGCCCTTTGAATCGAATCGCTCCGCTCGTGATGCGTCCTGGCGGACGCACGAGGCGGAGGATCGACAGCGCGGTCACCGATTTGCCGCTGCCCGATTCGCCGACCAGTCCGAGCGTCTCGCCCGCGCGAATCCCGAAGCTGATGCCGTCCACTGCGGGCGCCGGTCCGCCCGGCAGGTCGAACACCGTCGTCAACCCTTCGACGCTCAGAAGGGGAGTCTCAGTCATAGCGTCGCGGTTTCTTCGTACTCGCCGAAGACTGCGCGCATGGCATCCGAGATTTCGCCGACCGTGGCCCGGGCTTCCACCGCAGTGATGATCGGCGGCACGAGATTGTCGCGGCCAGCCGCCGCCGTGGAGACGGCGTCAAGTGCGGCCTTCCACGCGGTCGCATCTCGGCCCGCGCGGACCGCCTGAACGCGTGCGATCTGCTGGCGTTCAGTCTCATCCTCAGTTCGAAAAAGGGGTACGGCCCCTTTTTCGCCACTCTCACCAAAAAGGGGCCGTACCCCTTTTTCGGTTTCTGCGTACCGGTTGACGCCGACGACGACGGCTTTGCCGGAGTCGATGGCAATTTGTGCCTTGTACGCAGATTCTTGAATCTCGCGCTGGATGAAGCCGGTTTCGATCGCCGTCAGCGTCCCGCCCGCCGCGTCGATCCGTGCGAGGAGCGCCTGTGCGCCGCGCTCGATCTCGTCGGTCAGCGCCTCGATCGCCTCGGAGCCGGCGACCGGATCCACGGTGTTCGCGACGCCGCTTTCGTTCGCGATGATCTGCTGCGTCCGGAGCGCGATCCGCGCCGACTCCTCGGTCGGCAGCGCGAGCGCCTCGTCGCGTCCGTTGCAGTGCAGCGACTGGGTGCCGCCGAGCACCGCCGCCAGCGCCTGCAGCGCGACGCGGACGATGTTGTTGTCCGGCTGCTGGGCGGTCAGCGTGCTGCCGGCGGTCTGCGTGTGGAAGCGGAGCTGCTGCGCGCGCGGATGCGTCGCGTGGAACCGCTCGCGCATGATGTGCGCCCACAGCCGCCGCGCCGCGCGGAACTTCGCGACCTCCTCGAGAAAATCGTTGTGCGCGTTGAAGAAGAACGACACGCGCTGGCCGAACGTGTTGACGTCGAGCCCGGCGTCGATCGCCGCCTGCACGTAGGCGATCGCGTGCGCGAACGTGAACGCCACTTCCTGCACCGCCGTCGATCCGGCTTCGCGGATGTGATAGCCGCTGATCGAAATGGTGTTCCAGTTCGGCAGCTCGCGCTCGCAGAACGCGAAGATGTCGGTGACGATGCGCAGCGACTGGCGCGGCGGATAGATGTAGGTGCCGCGCGCGACATACTCCTTGAGGATGTCGTTCTGAATGGTGCCGGAGAGCGCCTTCGGCGCGATCCCTTGCCGGCGCGCGACGGCGACGTACAGCGCGAGCAGGATGATCGCTGTCGAATTGATCGTCATCGACGTGGACACGCGATCGAGCGGAATCCGGTCGAACAGTGCGGCCATGTCTTCGATCGAGTCGATCGCGACGCCGACCTTGCCGACTTCACCCGCGGCGAGTTGATGATCGGAGTCGTACCCCATCTGCGTCGGCAGGTCGAATGCGACGCTCAGACCGCTGACGCCCTGTTCGAGCAGATAACGGTAGCGCGCGTTCGACTCGGCCGCCGTGCCGAAGCCGGCGTACTGCCGCATCGTCCACAAACGCCCGCGGTACATCGTCGGCTGGATGCCGCGCGTGAAGGGAAACTCGCCGGGGAACCCGATCTCGGACGTCGGCGTCATCGGGGGCATGTAATAAGTGCATTCTACTGCGGCTCCCGCTCGCGCGACGGCTGTAAGTCCTTGACAGGTGGGCGCCTCGCCCGTAAACTGGCGCTACCTCGAAGGTCTTTCAGACACACATGAACACTGGCGCCCGGTCCCTGTGCATCGCCCTGGTGTATTCAGGTTCGGATCGGGAAACGCAACCGGAACCCAGCCCGGCGGCGTAAGAGGGGGTAGCATGACGGACGACGTCGTCAACCGGTTCGCGCGAGAGCTGGCCGACGCGATTGCCGCAGCGGTCGCGGAGAATCCACAAGTCGAGGCGTGCCGCGAGAAAGCGCGTGCGGCGGGATTTGAAATGAAGGTGACGCTCGAAGCCGTCGTCGGCTTCGTCAGTCGCGGGCAGCAGACCGCGGCACTCACCAAGGTTGCGGCGCCCGCGCGCACGGCGCAGCAGCAGAAGAAGAACGGGGAAGTCACTGCGAACGATCGGCGCTTTCTCCGCTCGCTGAGGATCGCCGCGGACGAGGCAGCAGAGGAAGTCGACAACCAAAGTTAGAATTAGGAAGTCAGAATTAGGAATTAGGAATTGCAAGGGCCGGCCCGCGAAAGCGCGCCGGCCCTTTCTTTTCCTTACGACTTCTTGCTTTGATTCGCGACGCGAGCGGCTGCGGCCTTGGCGGCTTCGGGATCGCCGAGATAGTAATGGCGCAGCGGCGAGAGGTTGTCGTCCAGTTCGTAGACGAGCGGGATGCCGGTCGGAATGTTCAACTCGACAATGTCCGCCTCGGAAATACGGTCAAGATGTTTCACGAGCGCGCGCAGGCTGTTGCCGTGCGCGGCGATCACCACGCGTGTCCCGGACCGGACCACGGGCGCGATCGTTCCATCCCAATAGGGAAGAAATCGATCGACTGTATCCTTCAATGACTCGGTCAGCGGCACCTGGCTGCGCGACAGGCCGGCGTAGCGCGGATCGTGCACCGCGTCGCGAGGGTCGCCCGGCTCGAGGAGCGGCGGTGGAATATCGTAGCTGCGCCGCCAGATCTTCACCTGCGCCTCGCCGTGTTTCGCGGTCGTCTCGGCTTTGTTCAGCCCCTGCAGCCCGCCGTAATGCCGTTCGTTCAGGCGCCAGTCCTTCGTTACCGGAATCCACAGCTGATCGAGGACGTCGAGCGCGATGCCCAGCGTGCGAATCGCGCGCTTCAGCACCGACGTGTAGGCGACGTCGAACCGGAATCCGGCCTCCCCCAGCAGACGTCCGGATTCGCGCGCTTCCTCACGCCCGCGCTCGGAGAGATCGACGTCCGTCCAGCCGGTGAAGCGGTTCTCCTTGTTCCAGGTGCTCTCGCCGTGGCGGAGGAGGACGAGTTTATGCACGGATGGCGCTCCGGCCGGCGAACGCGGCGTGCGCGCCCAGCTCCTCTTCGATGCGCAGCAGCTGGTTGTACTTGCAGACGCGATCGGTGCGGCTGGCCGAGCCAGTCTTGATTTGGCCGGCGCTGGTGCCGACGGCCAGATCCGCGATCGTCGTGTCTTCGGTCTCGCCCGATCGATGCGAGATGATCGTCGCGTAGCGGGCGTCGCGCGCCATCCGCATCGCGTCGAGCGTCTCGGTGACGGTGCCGATCTGATTCAGCTTCACGAGCAGCGCGTTGGCGACGCCGTCCGCGATGCCGCGCTTCAGAATCTCCGGGTTCGTCACGACACGTCGTCGCCCACGAGCTGCACCTTTGCGCCCAGCTCGCGCGTCAGCGTCTGCCAGCCGGCCCAGTCGCCCTCGGCGAGGCCGTCCTCGATCGAGATGATCGGATACTGACGGACCCAGTCCTCGTACAGCCGGATCATCTCGTCCGAGGAACGATCGCGCTCGCCGGACTTCTTGAAGGTGTATTGGCCTTTTCCCGCCCAGAGCTCGCTCGCCGCGACGTCGAGCGCGACGTAGACGTCGCCGCCGGCGGTCCGTCCGGACTTCGCAATCGCCTCGAGGACGACGTCGAGCGCTTCCCGATTCGACTTCAGGTTCGGCGCGAAGCCGCCTTCGTCGCCGACGCCCGTGGACTGGCCGCGCCCCTTGAGGATGCCGCGGAGCGCGTGAAAGATCTCCGCGCCCGCGCGCAGCGCCTCGCCGAACGATCCGGCGCCGACGGGCATCACCATGAACTCCTGGAAATCGACGCTCGTGTCGGCGTGCGCGCCGCCGTTGAGGATGTTCATCATCGGCACGGGCAGCGACAGGCGGCCGTCGCCGCCGTAGAGCGTCGCGAGATGCCGGTAGAGCGGCACGCCGCTCGCCGCCGCGTCCGCGCGCGCCGCGGCCATCGACACGCCGAGGATGGCGTTCGCGCCCAGGTCGCTCTTGGTGGGCGTCCCGTCGCGCGCGATCATCGCGTCGTCGAGCTCGCGCTGACTCAGATCGCGGTTGACGACCGCCTTGGCGATCACCCGGTTCACGTTGCCGACCGCCTTGCGCACACCCTTGCCGCCGTAGCGCGACATATCGCCGTCGCGCAGCTCGAGCGCCTCGCGCTCGCCGGTCGATGCGCCCGACGGCACGGCCGCGCGCCCGGACGCGCCGCCCTCGAGCGTCACGTCCACTTCGACCGTCGGATTCCCGCGCGAATCCAGGATCTCGCGGGCGCGCACACTGGTGATCTTCACGTCCGTCTCCTCAGATCACAAAACAAAGGCAACCAAGTGGTTGCATTTCCTTATCCACCCCCGCCCCGCTGATCCGCCTCCGCCTCGAAGTGCAGCGCCTCCGGATCGGGCGTCCCGATCAGCGGATCATCATCCGTCGTCACGACGACGATGCCCGAGTCGGTGACGGTGTGGCGGCGGCGATCCTCCGCCTCGTCGTAGCCGATGAGCGCGCCGCGGGGAATGAGGACGTCGCGATCGATGATCGCGCGCCGGATGCGCGCGTGGCGGCCGATGCGGACGCCGGGCATCACGATGCACTGCTCGACGCGGCTGAAACTGTGGACGCGGACGTTGGGGCAGAGCACGCTGCCCAGAATCGTCGCGCCGGACACGATGCAGCCCGGCGAGATCACCGAGTCGAGCGCCTGGCCGCAGCGTTGTCCCGCTTCCGCGAACACGAACTTCGCCGGCGGCGCCTGCGGCTGGTACGTCCGCAGCGGCCACTCGGGATCGTACAGGTTGAATTCGGGGTTCACATGGCAGAGATCCATGTTCGCCTCGAAATAGGCGTCGAGCGTCCCGATGTCGCGCCAGTACTTCGACGCCTTCTTGTTCTCGTCGGAGAAGCGGTGGACGTACACCGGCGCCTTCTGGATCAGCGCCGGGATGATGTCCTTGCCGAAGTCGTGCGCGGTCGCCTGGGTCGCATCCGCCTCGAGCGCCTGCACGAGGACGTCGGTGTTGAAGATGTACACGCCCATCGACGCGAGCGAGAAGCCGGGCGCGCCCGGAATCGCCGGCGGATCGGCCGGCTTTTCCTTGAATCCGACCACCCGGTCGTCCTCGTCCACCGCGAGGATGCCGAAGCGCGACGCGTCGGCGATGGGCACTTCGATCGCGGCGAGCGTCACCGCGGCGCCGCGGTCTTCGTGGAACCGCAGCATGCGCGCGTAGTCCATCTTGTACACGTGGTCGCCCGACAGCACGACGAGCCGCCGCGGATTCTCCCGGATGATCGAGTACAGGTTCTGGTACACGGCGTCCGCGGTCCCCTGATACCAGTGCTCGCTGACGCGCTTCTGCGGCGGCAGAATCTCGACGAATTCGCCGAGCTCCTCCGACACGATGCTCCAGCCCATGCGGACGTGCCGGTTGAGCGAGAGCGACTTGTACTGGGTGGCGATGAAGATGCGGCGCAGGCCGGAGTTGATGCAGTTGCTCAGCGCGAAGTCGATGATGCGGTACGGGCCGCCGAAGTAGACGGCCGGCTTGGCGCGCTCCCGCGTCAGCGGATAGAGGCGCTCGCCCGCCCCGCCGGCGAGCACGATGACGAGACTGTCGTCCACCAGCGCCGGCATGGGGCGATCAACTCCTGCGAAGAACCACGCGCGCCGGGGCGCCGTCGGATCCGACGAGCGCGAGCGGCAGGCAGAACATCTCGTAGACGCCCGGATCCACGTCGCGCAGGTTGAGCCCCTCGATCACGATCACGCCGCCGCCGAGCAGCACGTGATGCGCCGGCGCGCCGGGCTTCTTGAACTCTTCGACCGACAGGTAATCCACGCCGACGACCTTGATGCCGTGATCGACGAGGTACTGCGCGCCCGACTCGGTGACGCCAATGAAGTCGGGGTGAAACTCGGGGGAGCCCCAGAGCCGCGAGTTTGACGTCTTGATGAGCACGCGCGCGTCCTCATCAAGATGCGCCGCGTCCAGTTCCTCGGCGCCGATCCCCTTGCGCGTCGATACCTCGATCACGCGGGCGCGCCCGATGAGCATCTCGAGCGGGAGCGACTCGGCGCCCGGCCCGCTATCGAAGAAATGGCGCGGCGCGTCCACATGCGTGCCCGAGTGGGCGCTCAGGTGGATGGTCGAGACGTTGGAGCTGTCCCCCCGGGCAATCCGCTTGATGGGCTCCAGGCTGTAGGGGGTGTTGCCGGGATAGGTCGGCACGTTGGCGTCGAGCGGCACCGAAACGTCGATCAGCTTCATGGGCGGAAAAGCCAGATGGTAGCACAGGGGTCAGGAGCCGGAAGGCGACTGAAGTGCTGGCGGCAGAACGGTTTGACTTGTGCCGGAGGGGCCGCCTATGATGGGCTGTTCGACTTAGACCTTCATCCTGGAGCGCGGCATTTTATGATTCATCGGCGTCGATCGATCGCGTTGGCGGCGGCAGTAGTCGTCGTGTGTGCGTCCGGACTCTCCGCGCAGAAAAAAGACGACAAGAAACAGACCGACCTCCAGAACAAAGACACACAGACCATCAGCAAGGCGGTGGACGACGTGGCGGCGGGAACCGCTCAGCCGTCCAACGACTTCGGTCTCACCTGGGCGCGCGACGACGCGTTCAAGGCGGTGGGGAACAAGGAATTCGTCCCCTTCATCGTGACGATTGATTCGTCGAAAGCCACCGGCGGCGCCATCAATTATTACTGGCGCGTCGTGGCGAAGACCCCGGCGCCCACGCCCGCGCCGGCGAAGAAGGACGAGAAGAAAGACGACAAGAAGAAGGGGCCCGAGTATCCGTGGGAAGACGTGAACTTCAACGTGCCCGTCAAGACCGGCAGCGGCCAGGTCCGGCTCGCGCGTTCGTTCACCGTCCCGCCCGGTGCGTACGACGTCTACGTTGTCGCGCAGGAGCCGAGCGCGGCCCCGGTGAAGGGCGCGCCGGCGACGGCGCAGAAGATCTCGGTGCTGAAGCACAGCGTGACCGTCCCCGACTTCTGGAACGGCGAGTTCGCCATCAGCAGCGTCGTCGTATCGCAGCGGTACGAACCGCTGCCGGTGCAGCTCACGTCGCAGCAGCTGGTCGATCGGCCCTACGGGTTCGCCGGGACGCGCGAGCTCGTGCCGATGCTCGAGACCAAGCTGACGAAGAAGGACGAACTGCAGCTGTTCTTGCTGATCTACAACCCGAAGACGGACGCCGCGAACAAGCCGGGCGTCACCGTCGAGTACAACTTCTACGCGAAATCGGCGGCGGGCGAAAAGTTCTTCAACAAGACGTCGCCGCTCGAACTGAACGCGTCGACGCTGCCGCCGCAGTTCGATCTCGCGGCCGGGCACCAGCTGCAGGGCGGGCAGGAAATTCCGATGGGGTCGTTCCCGGAGGGCGATTACCGTCTGGAGATCAAAGTCACCGACACGATCGCGAGCAAGTCACTGACCCGGGACGTTAACTTCAGCGTGTCCGCTTCGTAACGCGCGGCGCAGCCGGCGGGCGAGCGGCACCGGAGACGGGTGATGAACAACATGACCGGCACATCCAGATTCACGGCCTCGGCGGTCGTCGGCGGTCTGGCTCTCTTGTGTACGTCGGTCGTCATGCAGGCGCAGGTGCCCGTCAGCACCGCGGGCGTCAGCCTGGCCTCGCTCGCATCGGGATCGCTCCAGGGAGTCGTGCAGGATGAACGCGGCGCGCCGGTCAACGGCGCGCTCGTGTCCGCGCTCGGCGCCACCACCACCACCGCGACGACAGATCGCAGCGGGCGCTTCATGATGGGCACGCTGCTGCCCGGCCCGTATTTCGTGCGCGCGCACTTGAGCGGCTTCATCTCGTCGCGCGGACAATACATCGAGGTCCACGCCGCCAGCCGGGCGTCCTCGTCCATCGCGCTGCGGCGCGCCACCTCGGACGCGACGACGGACCGCGTGGTCGCGGCCGGTCTGGTGTCCGCCCCCGAACCCTCGCAGCCGGCCACCGACGCGGCGTCGGCCGGCAACGATGATCATGGCGAGACGGCGTGGCGCCTGCGTCACGCGCGGCGCGGCATCCTGCGCGACGCGACCATGCCCGAGGACATCATCGCGGGCGACACGCTGGATGGGAGCGTCTTCGAGCCCGCGCCGATGTTCGGCCGTGGTTTCGGATCCCCGATGCGGCTCGCCAGCAACTTCTTCACCGACACCGCGTTCTCCGGCCAGGTCAACCTGCTGACGACCGGCTCGTTCGACAATCCGCAGCAGCTGTTCACGACGGACAGCATGCCGCGCGGCGTCGCGTACATGTCGGTCAGCGCACCGGTGGGCGGATCCGCCGATTGGACGGTCCGCGGCGCGCTGACGCAGGGCGACATCGCGTCGTGGATCGTCGCCGGCTCGTACGTGACGCGAGTGGCGGCGCGCCATCACTACGACATCGGGATGTCGTATGCCACGCAGCGCTACGGCGGCGGCAACACCGCCGCGCTGCGCGACGTGACGGACGGCAGCCGCAACGCGGGCGCGATGTACGGCTTCGACACGATCGCCCTCACGCCGTCGGTCTCGCTGACGTTCGGCAGCCGCTACGCGCGGTACGACTACCTCGAGAACCGCGGCCTCCTGAGCCCGCGCGTCGCGTTGACGATGAGCCCGGCGAGCCACCTGCGGGTGAGCGCGGCGGCGTCGTCGCGCGCCGTTGCGCCTGGCGCGGAAGAATTCCTGCCGCCGGGCGACACGGGGATCTGGCTGCCGCCGCAGCGGACGTTCTCGTCGCTCGCGGGCGCGCAGCCGATGCACGCCGAGCGCGCGACGCACGTCGAAGGTGAAATCGAGCGGGATCTGGGCGCGAGTTCGACCGTGCTGTTCCGCGCGTTCCGCCAGCACGTGGACGATCAGCTGGTGACGCTCTTCGGCGTCGACCTGCCGGACGGCCCCTCGGCGACGGTCGGCCACTATTTCATCGGCAACAGCGGCGCGTTCGACGCGACCGGCTGGAGCACGGGCGTGCGCACGGCGATCGCGGGACGCTTCCACGCGTCGGTCGAGTATTCACTCGCCCAGGCGAAATGGAATCCGGGCGGCGACCTTGCGTATCTGCTGCTGGTCGCGCCGTCGGCGATCCGTCTGGGATCCGATCGCATTCAGGACGTGTCCACGTCGGTTGAAACCGAGGTCCCCGAAACGTCCACGCGCGTCATGGTGCTGTATCGCCTGAGCAACGGGTTCGCCCGCGCGGCCGACGCGGCGGGCGGGCAGGCGCCCGGCGACCATTCCGGCTTCGACGGCCGGTTCGACGTCCAGGTCCGGCAATCTCTGCCGTTCATGAACTTCAGCAACGCCCGTTGGGAGATGCTGTTCGCCGTACACAATTTCTTCCGTGAATCGGTCACGGATCAGTCGATTTACGATGAGCTTCTGGTCGTCCATCCCCCCAAGCGGGTGGTCGGCGGCCTGACCCTCCGGTTCTAACCCGCAACCGATCCATAATATTGAAGGCCGGCTCCGTAATCTTGGAGCCAGGGCCTTTTTGTGCCTGAAACCTGCTCCTTCTCAAAGATTTAGCCGGTTTCGTCCGGTAAGATTCGATGACACCGATGCCTCACGGAAGCACCGCACTGGGCGCGTCTTCGTCTGTCGAGAGCCGCTGGCTCGCCTGGGGCCGGTCTGTCTTTGCCGTCGCCGTCGTCGTCCTGCTGATCGGCCTTGGGATCGCGAACATCGAGATGCGCGCCCGGTGGCACGAGGTGGAAGACGGCGTGCTGTGGTCGGCCCGCGCGGAAGGCGTCGTGGCCACGGAAATCGCTCACGGCTCGGCCGCCGCTGCCGCCGGAATCGAGCGCGGCGACGTGCTGCTGGCCGTCAACGGATCGCCGGTCGACACGCCGGCCGACGTCGTCGAGTTCCAGCACAGCGGCCAGCCCGGCACGCGTCTCAAGTACACCGTCGTCCGCCTCGGCACGCGCCAGGCGCTGGATCTTTCGCTCGAGCCGGCGCCGCAGGGCAGCTCGATGTATTACCTGCTGGCGGCGGTCGGGTTCTTCACGCTGCTCGTCGGCGCGTCCGTGCGCCTGCGCCGGCCGCGCGATCAGGCCACGCTGCATTTCTTCTGGCTGTGCGTCGCGTTCTTCGGCGCATTCTCGTTCTCGTTCAACGGTCCATTCGATCGCCTGGACTGGGTGTTCTACTGGGGCGATGCGGTGGCGATCGTCCTGCTGCCGCCGCTGCTGCTGCATTTCACGCTCGAGTTCCCGGAGCGCCCGCTCGCGCAGCGTCCGTCGGCGGCCGCGATCGCGCTCGTGCCGCTCATGTATCTGCCGGCGCTCGGGCTGATCGCGGCGCGCATCGTGGCGATCGCGCGCGCGACGGACAACGGGCGCCTGTTCTCGCGCACCATCGACCTGCTCGATCGCGCCGAGCATCTGTATCTGTTCGTCGGATCGGTCGCCGCGATCGTCGTGCTGTTCCGCGCGTTCCGGCAGATTACGTCGCGGACCGGACGCCGGCAGCTGCGCTGGATCGCGTGGGGCACGGCGCTCGGCGTCGGTCCGTTCGCGTCCTTCTACGCGCTGCCGTGGGCCCTCGGCGTGGATCCGCCGCTGGCGCTGCAGCTCACGGCGGTCCCGCTGGGGCTGGTGCCGCTGACGTTTGCGTCGGCGATCGTCAGGTATCGCCTCAGAGACGTCGAAGTCATCATCAAGCGCGGCCTCGCGTATACGGCGTTCGGCGCAGCGGCCCTGGTCCTGTACGCGGCGCTTCTGAAGCTCGTCCGCTTCTCGTTCTCGAGCGACATCGACGTGCACAACTGGATCGTCGCGGCGCTCGCGACGCTCGTGATCGTCCTGCTCGCGCGTCCGGTCAAGGACGCGGTGCAGGAAGCGATCGACCGCGTGTTCTACCGCGACCGCTACGACTACCGGCGCGCCCTCGTCGGCTTCGCGCGCGATCTCAACAGCGACCTCGACGTCGTCCGGCTCGGCCAGCGGCTGATCACGCGCGTCGTCGAGACGCTGGTGGTGGACCGCATGGCGCTGATGCTGGCGGACGAGCGGTCCGGCGATTTCTCGTCCATCGGTGATTTCGGCTTCAAGCAATCCGCGGTGCCGTCGCTCTCGCGGCAGTCGTCGTTCATCGGCCGCCTCGACGCGGGGCACACGGTGGCGCTCGACGATCCGATCGCGGCGGCGCGCTTCGTCGCCGAAGAAGTCGAGCAGTGGCGCGACGCGGGGATCTTCTATTTCGTCCCGTGCATCTTCGAAGGCGGGGCGATCGCCGTCCTGGCGCTCGGCCGCAAGGACACCGACGAGCCGTTCAACAGCGAGGACCTCGCGCTGCTGACCGCGGTTGCGGGTCAGGTTGCGACCGCGCTCGAAAACGGCCGCCTCTACCGGCAGCTGCTGCTGAAGGCCGAAGAGATCGGCCGCATGCGCGAGTTCAACGACAACATTCTCGAGTCGCTGGACGATGGGTTGGTGGTGTTCGACGTTGAGGAGCGGATCATCCGCTGGAACCGCGCGCTCGAGGGCTTCTACGGCGTGTCGCGGGCCGACGCCATCAGCCTCACGCTCACCGAAGTCTTCGATCAGGAGTTCGTCGACGCGCTGCGGGCGGCGCTCACCGAGCACGCCAGCGGCGCGACGCTCTATCAGGTTCCGCTCGTCGCCCGGCGCGGCGGCGACACGCGTCTGCTCGTGAATGCGACCGCGATCCCGCTGAACGCCGTCGTCGGCAACGCCGCGGGGATCGTCGGGACGATTCTGATCATCGAAGACGTCACCGGGCGGGTGCGGCTCGAAGAGCAGCTGCAGATTTCGGAGAAGATGGCGTCGATCGGCCTGCTGGCCGCGGGCGTCGCGCACGAGGTCAACACGCCGCTCACCGGGATCTCCAGCTTCACGCAGATGCTGCTCGAGGGCGCCGACCCGGCGGATCCGAAGACCGTGCTGCTCGAGAAGATCGAGCGGCAGACGTTCCGCGCCGCGAAGATCGTGAACGGGCTGTTGAACCTCTCGCGGCCCGGGACCCAGGGCGGCGAGCGCATCCACGTGGACCTCAACGCCGTCGTCGGCGACGTGTTCGCGCTGCTCGAGCATCAGTTCGAGGTGGCGAATATCAAGGTGCGCCGCGAGCTGTCCGAGGAGCCGGTCACCGTCCTCGGGATCGAGCATCAGCTCCAGCAGGTGTTCCTGAACCTGTTCCTCAACGCGCGCGACGCGATGCCGCGCGGCGGCTGGCTGTCGGTCACGACGCGGGTCGATGGGGATCGCGGGGTCATCGAGATCGCGGACACCGGCTCCGGTATTCCGGCCGAACACCTGGCGCGCATTTACGATCCATTCTTCACGACCAAGACGATCGGCCGCGGCACGGGCCTCGGCCTCTCGATTACGTACGGCATCGTGCACGAGCACGACGGGACGATTCACTGCGACAGCGCGGTCGGGCAGGGCACGCGTTTCTCCATCGCGCTGCCTCTTGCCGAAGTAGAACCCGCATCGCGCGCCGCCCGGAAATAAGCCATGCCTACAGCGAGACACGGAACGATCCTCGTCATCGACGACGAGGAGATCATGCGGGAGATCCTCGAGACCCTGCTGACGCGGGAGGGCTACGAAGTCCGCCTCGCCTCGTCGGGGGCCGAGGGGCTCGAGATGGCGCGCGCGCTCCAGGTGGACGCCGCGATCGTGGACATCATGATGCCCGGCCTCGACGGCATCGCCACCCTCGACGAGCTCAAGCGCATCGACGATGATCTTGCGGTCATCATGATCACCGCGTACGCGTCGGTCGAGAGCGCGATCTCCGCGATGAAGTCGGGCGCCTTCGACTACATCACCAAGCCGTTCAAGAACGACGAGGTGGTCGTTGTCGTGCGCAACGCGATGGAGCGGCGGCGGCTCGTGCACGAGAACCGCGCGCTGCGCCAGAACATCCAGGAGCGGTACCACAAGTTCGCGAACATCATCGGCCGCAGCTCACGGATGCGCCAGGTCTTCGACTTGATCATCCAGGCGGCGCCGAGCCGTTCGACGATTCTCATTCAGGGCGAGAGCGGCACGGGCAAGGAGCTCGTGGCCCGCGCGATCCACACGCATTCATCGCGCGCCGACCGCGCGTTCGTGACGGTGAACTCGGGCAACCTGCCGCCCGACCTCCTCGAGTCGACGCTCTTCGGGCACGTCAAGGGCGCGTTTACCGGCGCCGTCTATCCGAAGAAGGGGCTGTTCGACCTCGCGGACAAGGGCACGATTTTCTTCGACGAGATCGGCAACGTCCCGCTGGAAACGCAGGCCAAGCTGCTGCGCGTGATCCAGGAGCGCGAGTTCATGCGCCTCGGTGGCATGGAGACGATCAAGGTCGACGTGCGGATCATCGCCGCGACCAACGTCGATCTGCGCCAGATGATGGAGGAGGGCCGCTTCCGCGAGGACCTCTTCTACCGGCTGCACGTCATTTCGATTCAGCTGCCGCCGCTGCGCGATCGCAAGGACGACATCCCGCTGCTCGTCCATCACTTCCTCGACAAGTACGGCGAGGAGAACCGCAAGGCCGGCCTCGAGATGATGCCGGAAGCGCTCGACGTGATGATGGAATACGACTGGGCCGGCAATGTCCGCGAGCTCGAAAACGTCATCGAGCGCGCCGTCGTGCTGTGCGTCGGTCCGACGATCGGCATCGACCTGATCCCGGATCACGTCCGCAAGTCGCCGAACTTCTCGATGCCGCAGTTCAACCTGCCGCCGGAGGGGATCTCGTTCAAGGAAGTGATCACCGACTTCGAAAAGCGGCTCATCGAGTCGACGCTCGAAGCGGCGGGAGGCGTGCAGAAGCGCGCCGCCGAGCTCCTCCACATCAAGCCGACGACGCTGAACGAGATGATCAAGCGGTACGACATCAGGCCGCGCCGCAAGCGGAGCGGCGGCGATTCGACGGAGCCGCCGTCGGCCGAGCGCCCGGCATCCGTCGTCGTGGGTCCGCTGACGCCGGCGGGTTTACTGGAACAGAAGTAGCCGGTTACCGCGCGGCGCGTATCTTGGCGAACGTCCGTTCGTACTTCGCCAGCACCACATCCCACCGGTAGTTGCGCCGCACGTACTCGCGGCCGTTGTGGCCCATCGCGGCCCGCAGCTCGGCGTCGTTCACCAGCAGCTTGAGGCACTCCACGAACTCGTCCTTGTCCGCGTAGAAGAGGCCGGCGTTGCTGTTCAGGCAATGCTCGACGAGCACTTCGCTCCGCGCGTTGACCAGCACCGGCGTCCCCACCGCGAACGCTTCCAGCGCCAGCAGCGACAGGCTCTCGTACGGTGACGGCACGATGACGACGGTGGCGGCTTCGAGCGCCTGCATCCGCTCGCGGTCCGAGAGCAGGCCGGCGAAGCGGATGAACGGCTCCTCGGGCAGCGACATCAGCTTCACGCCCATGAGCGCGAGCGTGCCGTCGCCGCCGTCCTTCACGTACGCGCTGAAATACTCGATCAGCTCTTCGCAGCCCTTGCCCGGATCGATCCGTCCACCATAGAGCGCGATCGGCCCGTACAGCCGATGGCGGCGCCGGAACACGGAGCCGCGGCTGAGGAGATGCGTGGGGTACCGTCGTGCCTCGAGCCCTTCCTCGCCGTCGTCGGCGGACACCGGCGCGGTGGACTCGTCGTCATCCGCTTGAATCTCGGGCATCCGCGGATACGGCTGGTACTGCGGGATGTCCACGCCGACGCCGACGATTTCCTCGAGCAGCGGATGCTCGGCGAACTGGCGATGGATCATCCGCCGTTCGCTTTCGGTGTTGAACATGATCGCCGCAGGCCGGGCGAACACGTCCTTGTAGATCTCGAGGTGGATCGCCGGCTCGTCGTGGCTCGTCGGCACCAGCACACTGCGCGCCGGATTCACGTCGAGGCCGAGGACCGTGGGCGCGTAGAGATACGTGAAGAAGACCAGCACGTCGTACGTCTGGTGATGGCGGCGCAGATACTCGACGAGCGCCGGGCACCACGGCCCCTGCTGCTTCAGCCACTCGACTTCGTCCGAGCGGCTGTGCGGGTTGTTGAAGATCCATTCCGAGTACGTGTTGAACGCGTCGAGGTCGCGTGTCTTCGCGCTCGCGAAGCGGCGGACCGTCACGCCGCGGATGCGGTCCGCCCCCTCGGGGTACTCGTTCTTCCAGGTGATGTAGTCGCGCGCGCACGTCGTCAGCACGTCGACGTCGTGCTGCTGGGCGAGCCGCTCGGCGACGAGGCGGCAGTGGTACTCGGATCCGCCGAGGACTTCAGTGCCGTAGCGCTGGACGATGAAGGCGATTTTCACGATAGTTGGTGGATCACGTGGGTTAGCTCGCGCGTGATGCGCGCATCCCCGAAATCGGCCAGCCGCTTCCGCTGCCCGGCGATGACCTGCGCGCGCAGGTCCTCGTCGAAGGTCAGCGATCCGAGCAGCTCGGCCGCGTATTCGAAGTTCTTCGGGGCGAACTGCACGCCGGCGCCGCCGAGCGTGTCGGGGACGGCCGCCGCCGCGTAGGCGAGGACCGGCACGTCGGCCGCCATCGCCTCGAGCAGCGGCACGCAGAAGCCTTCGTGTTCGCTGAGCGAGATGTACACGGCCGCATGACGATAGTACACCGCGAGCTCTTCATCGGGCACGGGCCCCGTGAAGATGAAGCGGTCGTTCAGCAGCCGGAACTGCGCCATCTGGGCGCGAATCGCCGCGTAGTAGCCGGGGACGACGTCGTAGCGGCCGACGAAGATGAAGCGGTAGTACGCGTCCACGTAGCGCTTGTAGTGCTCCGCGAGCAGCAGGTGGTCTTCGATTTTTTTATTCGGCGCAATGCGGCCGACGAAGAGGAAGTTCACGAGCTCGTCGTCGAAGAGCCGCTCGAGCGACGGCCGGGACACCGGGTTGGTCACCCGCGACGTGTCGATGGCGATCGGGAACACGCCGGTCGGCTCGAAGCCGAGCGCCTCGAGCTCGCGGCGGTTGAAGTCCGAGTCGCCCAGCGCGAGCTCCACGTGGCCGACGAGCGTGGCCAGCTCCTCGCGTCCGAGCGCGGCGAGCCGGAACAGCCCCGGATCGTACGGCGCGAAGAACGAGGCCGGCGTGACGTTGTGGTACTGCAGGATGCGGCCGCCGGAGAGCGACGCGAACGCCGCGGTCATCGGCGACGGCAATGCGAAGTGAAAGATCGTCAGGTCCCCGCGCCGCGAGGCCGGGTCGCTGAACGGCCGCACGTCGCCCTTCAGGTCGTCGTCCATTGTCAGCGCGTAGAGCTCCGACTGGTGGCCGAGCGAGCGCAGAAGATCGCGGACGCGCCGGGCGCTGTCGCCCACGGCATCTCCACGATGCGCCGCCGGAACCCACTGATTGATAACCATGCAATTTAGAACTAGGAATTAGGAATTAGGAATTGAATGACGAATGGCCAAGTGCCAATCCGGACAGCGGCTCGTGACCTGAACGCCGATGATCAATTCTTGAATTCCAATTCCTAATTCCTAATTCTAACTTCTTAATTTCAGAGCGTTACGTGCGTGCGTCTGTAACCGTCGGGAGCGCTTTATAAATCGACGGTCTGTACAGCCGTAGTTCTTCCAGCGCCGCCGCGTCGTCGAACTGCTGCCAGAAATCGAAGGCGACGTGCGGCTTCGGCGCGCGCGGCGCGGCGAGGACGCGATGGACGAACCCGAGGAGCAGGCCGCTGAAGTCCTTCGCCCGGAGGCGATCGACGGCGGCGAGCTGCGCGTCGATGATCTGATCCTCGAGGGACGCGTCCGAGACGATCGCATCGATCAGCGACGCGACGTGCCGCGGGTTCTTGTCGTCGTAGAGCACGCCGGCGCCGTCCATCGTCGCCGGCACGGCGGTGGCGGCGTACGCCAGCACCGGCACTTCCTTGTAGAACGACTCGACGAGCGGCACGCAGAATCCTTCGTGCTCGCTCGCGCACAGGAAGAGATCCGCCACCTCGTAGTAGCCCACGAGCTCGGCGTCCGACACCTGGCCGACGAAGTGTACATTCGAGAGGCCGAGCGTCGCGGTCAGCTGATTGAGCGACGCGAGGTAGCGCTCGAAGCCGCCGAACGAGCCGACGATCAGCAGGCGCGAACGTGGATTGAAGCCGGTGTGGTACGCGTGGAAGAAGCGGATCAGATCCTCGATCTTCTTGTTCGCGATGATGCGGCCGACGAACAGGATGTTCGTCCAGCCGTCATCGAACTGATCCGCGACGAGCCGGTTCGGCGCGAAATCGAGATGCGAGAAGTCGGGGACGACCGGCAGCACGGCGGTGCGCGGAAAACCGAGCGCGTCGAGATCCTGGCGGTTGAACTCGGAGTCGCCGAGCGCGAGATCGCAGCGGTCCGCGTACGCGCGCAGCTCGCGGCGGCCGCGGAAGCACTCGCGCGCGAGCTGCCGGTGGACGCCGACGAAGTACTCCGGCGGCGTGATGTTGTGGTACACGAGCGCCATCCGCTCCGGCAGCGCGAACGCCGTGCGCGACGCCTTCGATCCGAGTGAGAAGTGGTGAATCAGCAGGTTATCCGGACTGCTGACGTCGATCAGCTCGTGATAGTCGCGGGTCATCGACTCCAGCCGATGGTCGGCGGTGTCCACGAAAATGTCGGACTCGTAGCCGGCGGCGCGCAGCACGCGCTGGATGCCGAGCACCTCGTGGCCGATGGCGTCGCCGTAGCCGAGCGTCGCCAGCACCTGGTGGATGCGAATCACGCGCGCCCCTTCGCGGGCGACCGCGCGGTCGGCAGTCCGGCGAGCACCTCCGCCGCCGGCGGGAGGTCGGCCTTGCGGCGCGCGAACCACCCGGGGAGCGGCGGGATCGTCCGTGCCGCTGACTTCGTGTCCTTCGAGAGCCGGTCGAGCATCTCGAGATACTTCCGCTCGATGACGGACCAGTCGTAGTGCTCGCGGAAGAACTGACGGCCGTTCCGGCCGAGCGCGCCGCTCAGCCACCGGTTTCGCTCGATCGCCACCAGCGATTCCGTGAACTCCGCGTACGTCTCGTAGTACAGGCCCGCGTTGCTCCGGATGCACTGGCCCTTCAGCACGTCGCACTTCGCGTTGGCCAGGACGGGCCGGCCGAGCGCCCACGCTTCCAGCGCCACCATCGACAGGCTCTCGAAATACGACGGCATGATCAGGACGTCGGCCGTTGCCATCGCGTCGAACTTGTCCGTATCATCGAGGAAGCCGAGATGCTTGATCCGCGGGTGGCTCGGCACGTCCAGCAGCGAGTGCCCGACGAGCACGAGCGACATGCGGCCCGGCGTGTCGCGCAGGTATCCGCTGAAGAACTCGAACAGTTCCTTGCAGCCCTTGTTTTCGTCGATCCGCCCGACGTAGATCGCAAACGGATCGCGGATGCCGAACTTCTGTCGGAACCGCGCCGGCTGCGGATTCTGCGGCACGTCCGATCCGATGCCGACGACGACGCCGGGGACGTCCTCGTTGCCGGAGGCGGCGTTGATCATCGCGCGTTCCTCGTGCGAGTTGTACATCAACGCACGCACGCCGCGGAGGACCGGAGCGAAGATCGAGACGCCGATTGCCGCGTCGCGCTCGGCGGTCGGCACGAGAATCGCGCGGGCCGGCACGGCACGCGCGCCGTGGTACGCGTGATAGTAGCGGTAGCTGAAGAAGAAGCAGTAGTCGTAGCGCTCGCCGTGCTTCTGCAGGTGCGCGATGAGCGCGGGGCTCGCGGGCCCTTCCGCATCGAGCCACGCGAGCTCGTCCGCGAGGGAGTGCGCGTGGTCGAACACGCGCACCGATCGCTGGCCGAACACGCGCGGATCGCGCTCGTGTTTCACGCGAAAGCGCCGCACGGTGACGCCGTTCACCTGCTCGACGCCGGGCGTGAGCTCGTTGCGCCACGTCACGTAATCCGACGCGCACGTCGTGAGCACCTCGACCTCGGCGTGCTTCGCGAGATGCTCGGCGATGTACCGCGCGTGGAGCTCCGCGCCGCCGTTGATCGCCTTCCCGTATCGCTGAACGACGACGGCCAGCTTCACTGCGGGTCGGTGTCGTTGTCGGGTCCGGACGATTCCGGCGCCCGCTCGGGCTCGTTCGATGCGGCAGGCGCGTCCGATCGCGCCTCGGCCGGGAACGCTGCGTCAGCCGACTGCGGCGCCGTCTCGGTCGAGCCCGTGGATCCCGGTGCGCCCATGACGACGGCCGCGGGCGCGCCGCCGCCGCGTCTGCCGCGCCGCCGGCGTCGCCGCCGGCTCCGCTGCCCCGGCCCCTCGGGTCCCTGCGGCCCCTGTGACCCCGGTTGTCCCGCGCCAGACGCCGGCTGTCCGCCCGGGATCCCAGGCGTCCCTGGCGTCGATGCTCCGGAGTACGGAACCGATCCCGACGTCGCGATGGATTCGCCGACGGCCTGCGCCGGCTGCGGCGCCGGAGGCGGCGTCCATCCACCCTGATTATTCTGAGGCCGCGAGAAAGGCTGTGGCCGCGGCGCCTGCACGGGCGGCGCCTCCGGGCGCCGCTCGCCCTCGCTCTCGTCCGGCTCCCGGTACGCGACGACGCTTTCGAGCGCGCGCGCGCGCCGCTCGTTGAATTCGAGCCGGCTCGCGATCGACTCGACGCGCATCTTGACGTTCTTCGTGTCGATGCCGAGCCGCGTCATCTCGAAGACGAGGTTGTGAATCACCTCGTAGTAGAGCGCGTCGATCTCCATCCGCTGCTTCTCGCGCGCCGCTTCACGCAGCAGGTTGACCGCGTTCAGATCCGCCTGCGTGTGCAGCACGTGGATGATCGGGTTCGGGTTGAAGAACAGCTTGAGGATCGGGTTGAGCAGCTTCCGGATCGTGCGGAGCAGCCCGCGCGGCGTCTCGTAGATCGTCGTGTCCTCGAACGTGAACGACGGGAGGACAGGCGGCTCGTACGCCGGCTGGTGCCGCTTGAACTGCTCGAGCAGGTCGGATCGCACGCCGCGGGGATCGAGAAACTTCTCGAGCTTCACGGCCGCCATCTCGCGGAGCTGCTGCTCGGTGTAGTCGACGCCGCGCTTGTCGCGGATGCGCGCGCGGATCTGCTCCATGATCTGTTCGACGTTGACCGAATCGGAGCGCACGTTGAAATCGGGCATAAGCACTTTCAGCCGTCAGAACGGCTTGTAAATCAGCAGCACCACCGCGACACCCCACAGCGCGACGCAGACGAGCAGCGGGCGGTCGGTGATGAGCAGCTCCGCCGGGCTTCCGCCGCCCTCGCGCCGGTGCACGAGGTACAGATACCGGAAGATCCCGTATAACGGAAAGGGAATCGTCAGCCCGAGCCAGTGCGTGCCGAACTTCTGTTCGGTCTCCGGGCTGATGGTGTAGAAGACGTAGGCCACCAGCGTGGTGGCCGTGACGACGGAAATCATCTGATCGAGGAGATACGGACTGTACTCGCCGAGGATCCGGCGATGGCCGGCCGCGCCGTCCGCGAGCAGCACCAGCTCGTGGCGCCGCTTGGCGAGCGCGATGAACAGCGCCAGGAAGATCGTGCAGACGAGGAGCCAGTGGCTGATTTCGACGTCCACGGCGACCGCGCCCGCCACCGCGCGGAGCACGAAGCCGATCGCGATCATCAGCACGTCGAGGATCACCATGTGCTTGAAGACGGCGGAGTAGAGCGCCTGCAGCGCCAGATACGCGATCGCGACCGCCGCGAAGCGTCCGCTGATGGCGAATGAGGCCGCGAGCGCGGCCGCGCCGAGCACGGCGGCCACCGACGCCGCGAGGCCGACGCCGATCGCGCCGGATGCAATCGGACGCCGCGACTTGAGCGGATGCTGCCGGTCGGTGTCGCGGTCCGCGATGTCGTTGATGAGATACACGACGCCCGACAGCGCGCAGAACACCGCGAACGCGCCCGCCGCGCGCTCGACCGACGGGACGTCGAACAGCCGCTGGCCGAACAGCAGCCCCGCGAACACGAGCAGATTCTTGGTCCACTGATCCGGACGCAGCGAGATGAGCAGGTTGGAGACGACGGACCGCTGCCGGACGGGGACGCCGGGTGCGGGGCGTCCAGGTTCGGGAGCGGAGCCGGCGATGCCAGGAAATGAAGTACTGCGCGCCATCTAGCGCGGTGACGGGTTAGACCTTGGCCGATGCCGAAAAGCTCTGGACCGCTTCGCTTTCGGAATCGAAAGTCTCGAAGACCGTCAGCAGCTTCGTGATCGACAGGAGATCGGTAATGCGTTTCGTCAGGTTGAGCAGCTTCAAGCTGCCGCCCTGGCGGCTTACCGTGGTGTACGTGCGAACGACTTCACCGAGACCCGCGCTGTCGATGTACGGAACCGCGCCCAGGTTCAGGATGATCTTCCTGTGCCCCTGGTTGACCAGGCTGTTGACTTTGTCCTTCAGCAGCTCGTCGCCCTCGCCCAACGTGATCTTCCCCTTGAGGTCGAGAATGACGACGTCGCCGACGGCCCGTTCTTCGATTTGCATGACCAGCGCTCCCGTAGAAATCTGTGCGAAAGCTTAACACCACGACGAACATGTCGCGCAGCGGACGAACCGGCGACTTTGTGAGTGGATCGAACGCAAGCGGAAGGACCGCGCGGCGGTTACGCGCCGCCGGCGCCGGCGAACTTCCGGGACTGAAAACACTCTTTGCAGAAGACCGGTCGCCCCTGCGTCGGCTTGAACGGGACCGTCGTGTCCTTGCCGCAGGCCGAACACGTGGCCGCGGTTTCCACACGCTCACGGGCGCCGCCGCCCGCCGGACGGCTGGCCCGCTTGCCCTTGCAGGCCTTGCACCGCTTCGGCTCGTTCTTGAAGTTCTTGTCGGCGAAAAATTGCTGTTCGCCTGACGTCCAGATGAACTCCGCGCCGCAGTCCACGCAGTTGAGGATCCGGTCTTGAAACTCCATGGCTCGCTACCTCGTCGGAGGTCTTCCTGCCTGTCGTTCGCGCGACCGCCTACTCCGACTCGCGCCGGAGCTTCTTCCGGTTGCGCTTACGCGCCAACGCCTGCTTCGCCCGCCGCTTGTCGCCCGGCTTCAAATAGAAGGAGTGCTTCTTGATATCCTTGATGATGTCTTCCTGCTGCACCTTCCGCTTGAAACGGCGGAGTGCGCTCTCGATCGACTCACCCTCCTGAATCTTCACTTCAGCCACGCGTCTTAGACCCCCTCTATCCCGTCAGTTCGGACCAACCAAATATGCTAGGCTATCACAGGTAAACGCGGATTCTAGGCGCAAAGTCGCGTCAAGGTCAACGAAATAGTCCTCTCCCCGCGGTGGCTGTGTGCAGGCCGTCAGAACGACCTAACCACTGTAGATTCATAGTCTTACTGGCAACGATCGACAGATGCCGATGAGGGTCCTCGTGCTCGGGAGCGGCGCGCGCGAGCACGCCCTGGCTGCCCGGCTGGCCGGCCGGCCTGACGCCGCCGACCTTCTCTGCGCGCCCGGCAATCCGGGAGCCGCGCGGATCGCCCGCACCGGCCCGGTCGATCTCGCCGATGCCGGCGCGATCCTCGATCTCGCCGTCCGTGAACGGATCGACCTGACGATCGTCGGTCCCGAACTCCCGCTGAGCGTCGGCGTCGCCGATCGCTTCGCCGCTGCCGGCCGTCCGCTGTTCGGGCCGACGCGCGCAGCCGCCGCGCTCGAGACGAGCAAGGCGTTCGCGAAGGCGTTCATGGCGCGCCACGGCGTTCCGACCGCGCGATTCCACACCGCCGAATCCCTGGACGACGCGCTCGCATCCGTCCGATCGGGAGCGTTTGGATTCCCTGTCGTGCTGAAAGCCGACGGTCTCGCCGCCGGCAAGGGCGTCGTGATCGCTGACGACCTGGCCGCCGCTGAGGCCGCGATCGTCGCCGCGATGGGCGAGCGGCGATTCGGCGCCGCCGGCGATCGCCTCGTCATCGAGGAGTGCCTGTCCGGCCCAGAGGTGTCCGCGTTCTTCATCTGCGACGGCGAACGGGCGCTGCCGATCGGCGCCGCCCAGGATCACAAGCGCATCTTCGACGATGACCGCGGACCGAATACGGGAGGGATGGGCGCGTTTTCGCCGAGCCCGCTCGTCGACGCGGCGCTCGACGCGCGCATCATGACCGGGATCGTCCAGCCGGTCCTCGCGGGCATGGCCGCGGAAGGGCATCCGTTCCGCGGATTCCTCTATGCGGGACTGATGCTGACGGCGGACGGACCGAAGGTCATCGAGTTCAACGTGCGGCTCGGCGATCCAGAAGCGCAGGTGATCCTGCCGCGGATCGACGAACCGCTGCTGCCGCTCCTGGCGGCCGCGGCGGCCGGCGATCTTCGTCAGCGCGCGTGCCGCCTTGGCGCCGATCGGTTTGCCGGCGTGGTGATCGCCTCGCGCGGCTACCCGGAGTCATCGTCATCGGGACAACCGATCGCCGGCGTCGACGCGGCGGGGCGCATGCCGGGCGTGTCGGTGTTTCACGCCGGGACCGCGCTCCGCGACGGCGCGCTCGTCACCGCCGGCGGGCGCGTGCTCACCGTCGTCGGCCGCGGCGCGGATTTCCCGGAAGCGATCGCGCGCGCGTACGCCGGTGTGCTGCAGATCGCATTCGACGGGATGCAGTACCGGCGGGACATCGGCAGAAAAGCGTTGCGCACGGAGGCCACGGGCCCAAACGGAGGTCACGGATGAAGTATTCGGTGATCACGTTTGGATGCCGGGTGAATCAGGCGGACTCGCTGGGCTTCGAGGAGGAGCTGCGCGCGTCAGGGGCGGAGGCGGCGGCGTTGGAGTCGGCGGACCTGGTGGTGGTGAACACCTGTTCTGTCACCGCCAGCGCGGATCAGGGCGCGCGGCAGACCATTCGTCGCGTGGCCCGCGCCAATCCGAACGCGCGCATTATCGTCACCGGCTGCTATGCGACGCGGCGTCCGGAGGAAGTGGCGGGCCTTCCGAACGTTCTCCGCGTCGTGTCGAACGACGACAAACCTCATCTGATTCAGATCGCTTTGCCAATTCTCGGTGAGGTCGGGCTTCAGCTCAACCTTTCGACTGCCGACCGCTTCGGCGACGGCGAGGGGAGCTGTGGATCGGCGATCGAGCCTGGCGTCGCGGGCCGCACCGCGTTCACGCTGCGCGTGCAGACCGGATGTGCCGAGCCGTGCGCGTACTGCATCATTCCGGCGACGAGAGGACTGCCGCGGAGCGTGGCGCCGGCGGCGGTGCTGAAAGAAGTCGAGCGCGTGGCCGGGGCCGGCTTCAAGGAAATCGCGCTGACCGGCGTGCACCTCGGATCCTACGGCCGCGATCTGACACCGGAGTCGTCGCTCATCGAGCTGCTGCGCGCGCTCGATCGCTGCCAGGGCCTCCTGTTTCGCATCAGCTCGCTCGAGCCGATGGACTGCAGCCGGGACGTCGTCGATCTCGTCGCGAACTCAGAACGGTTCGCGCCGCATTTCCACCTGCCACTTCA
>Ga0193726_1000498_pt1 | contig 40760 bp, 36 predicted proteins | sample H2c1metaG_FD_144928 | JGI IMG/M metagenome (GOLD analysis project Ga0193726, IMG submission 144928) | Soil microbial communities from a riparian zone of the East river system, Colorado, United States - H2c1 | ecosystem: Environmental > Terrestrial > Soil > Riparian zone | place: USA: East River... | reverse complement strand
CTTATTATCTCGCCGTGGGGTTTGCGGCATTTATGGTCGGTGTGCTGAACCCGCCGAACTTGGCGGCGAGATAATAAGGATTCAGGTTCTCGAGGCGCTGGTCTTCCGCGACATCCATCCAGTACGTGGAAATCGTCTGGGTGTTCGCGAGGTCGGGGCGGATGTCGTTGACATGCACGCCGTAAGCTAAGCCCGCTATGAAATAAGTTGCGCCCGAGTCGAACGGCCACCAGGGAGTTGGCGCGATGCCCTGGAGCGTTTGCAGATCAGTCGTCCAAACGGAGGCCTGATTGAAAGTATCCGCCATCACGGCGCCCGGCATCGGGCGGCCGCCCGACGCATTGGTGCTGCCGCCGACGTCATAGTCATACCAGGTATGGTCGTCGCCGATACCTAAAATGAAGTTTTTCTGGCAGGAGTAGATAATGGACGCGCCGGGGTTCGTACCTGTTGTATCGGTGGGCCAAGTGCTCACGGCAGGAAATCCGTCCAACGCGGCGGCAGAAGCGCCGGTATACCATTCGGACACATTGCTTAAATTCTCAAAGTACCGTACCGCCGCGTAATAGAGCTCGCTGACATTGTCGTAGGTCTTATAGGTCTGCCCGAACTCGCCGAACTTATTCAAGTAGTTCATGACACCGCTTTGCGAGACGATGGGGTTGGGGGCCGAAGCCGATGCGGTGTCGGGATTGACGCTCATGATGCCGGTGCCGGGATCCCACTCGGGGTTAGGGTTGGCGGCAGGCATGGTAGAAAGCGGTACCGGAACGTTTGGGCCGATGAACCTCATCGGCGCGCGCATTACGCCGCCCTCGCGAATGTCGCCGCCCTCGTTGAGATATCCAAAGGCACTGAAGCGGATTCTCTGCGAATACTGCTGCAACAAGCCCTCAGGCTTGTAGTTGGCGCCGTACTGCACACAGTTGGACTCCAAGAAGGCAGTACCGAGCGTGGGATCGCACACCGCGACACGGATGTACACGCGGTAGGCGCCGGCTGCCGCGGCGCTCGTATTGGCGGTTGCGAAGTTGCTTAAGTCGCTGACGGACCCCGAGGTGTATGAAAGTGTGTACCCGGATCCGGCGCCGCCGCCCGAGAACACCATCGTCTGGCCGTTTCCCCAGACACCTTCGTCGAACTGCGACCAGGTGTTGAAGGGCGTGAGCTTTGCGATCGAGCTCCCCGAGGTGCTCAGAAAGTTGCCGCCACCGAAACCTTGACTGGTGCCGCGATACGGATAGTTCTGAGCGGGCCCGCCTTGGGCGGAGCCCCAAGCCTTTTCCAAGATGGTCTGCGTGGTGGTATCAACGCTGCGATAGCCGCCGGTCAGCGCCCAGCGAAAGGGGTCGATGGTCTGCGTCGCCGCCCAGTTCATGAAATTGCCGCTCCACTGCCCCGGCAGTGCGGAGCAGTCGTGGCCGTTGGAGGCTGTGTTGAGGCTGGTCGGCGAGAAGTAGCTCTGCGACGGAGTCGCCGAATTGAAAAGATAGGTATAGCACTTCGCCGAGTCGAAATAGCCGGTGTACTGCGCGGTGTCCGAGTAGTTGCCGAGATTCGCGATACTGATCGCGGTCGGGTATTCCACGGAGAGCGTCAGTGCCAGGTTGCCCGGCACGTCCGCACCTGCGGCAATTGGCTTGTCCGCGAGAGGAGTAGGGGTTTGGGCGTGGGCCGGCGCCATGCAGACGAGGCCAAGCAGCAGCGTCAAAGAGACTGCGACACTGCGGGAAAATAGGCTGTTCATGGCTTTAGTCCGGTTTAGTAAAGGTGGTTTGCAGGAACGCCTGAGTGTTGCGTGGTCCATCGACGCGGACGCTGATGCGATAGACAGTCGCGGACGGCGGCGCGAGCGCGGTGTTGTGGTTCGCCGTGCCGCCGGTGGGCAAGCCGGTCGACTGTACGCAATTGATAATGTTGGCGTTGCCGGTGTTGGTACACAGCCGGTCAATGATGTAGCGGATCGTTATGTCGGGCGTCGCGCCGGGTAGGATGTTGGCAGCGGAGCCGACGGCGGCAAATGCGGCGTTGTTCAGCAGCACCAGGGGCACGCCCTGAGCATTCGTGGGCAGCGCAGTGGATACATAATTCGCGGCCGGCAAATCGGAGATCGTTGTGCCATTGAGCGGCGGTGCATTGGTTCTGAACTCGGTCATGACGGTCGAGACCGCTTGCTCAGCTTGATTGACCAAGTCACGGTGAAACGCGAGATTGCCGGCACTCAGCAGCGAGCTGTTCACGGAGCGCAGCACGGCTACGGCGCCAATGGCCAAAATCAACAGCACGATCAGCGAGAAAATCAGAACCACGCCCTGCTGGCGCACCGCCGAAGCGAACCGTATTCGATTCATCACGGCCCCCCCGCCAGGATCAGCATGTTGCGCAAGGGCACTGTGAATTCGAACACGCGATATCGGAACTGCCGTTCGGTTGCGTTCAAGACAATGTTCTGCGCGAGCGACGTGCCGGCGCTATTAACGAGGCCGTTGAAAATTGTCAACGTTGCCGGAGAAGCGGGGATGGGGACGGCCGCGGTGCCGCCGTTCAAGTCGTAATATTGCCCGCGTACCACCAGCGCGACCCGCACCGATACAATCTGTTTCATTTGCGTCGGGTGGGTCATGACGGTGTTGACGTCCCAGGCCGGGACGGTCGTGGCGTCGGGGGCCGTCCATGCGTCCTGCTTGCCATCGCCAGTGGTATCGATGCCGTACAGGGCGTTCATTTGCACGACGCCATCGGCAAGGGCCTGCGCCGAATCTGTGCCCACACCGCCAAACGCGTTTAGATTCTGCAGCAAATCGTAGCTATAAAGTGTGCGGTTGTCGTCGACGCCAAACAGCATGAACTGGATATTGTTCGCCGCGGCGTTGCCGATTGGTGTGATGTAGCTGGACGTGTTGGCGGCCAGGGCTGCCATGGTAGTGCTGGCCGCAGTCGCCGTGGAGTAAATGCCTCCGAAGTTCAGTGTGGGCGTCGGTGGCGTGAACGGGGCGCTGACTTGTTCTATCAGGCAATCAGGCACGCCGCTTTGACTCACCAATACGAGATCGTTGATGGCGAAGCCCACTGTATTGTCCAGTGTGGCCGTGGTAGCGCTGCCGCCGCCGGTAATCTGGCGCGACACGCCGCCGGCGGAGCCGGAGCCGCCCATCACCATGATGATGTCCGAGCCGCCCAGCGACTGACTTTGGCCGATGAGCACCGGGGCCACGAGCAGCGGGTTGGCTATGCTCACGCCGCCGATGAATCCGGCGAAGGGTTTGGGGAATGGCGTGGTGCGCGGAAATATGGCACCGGCGGCACCGGCATTCAGCTTGCAGCCGAACACACCGACATCGGGCGGGAACGCAGATGCCGCGATCCCTGAGCCTGCGCCGCGCAGTGCCTTGTCGAGCGCATAGACGCCATAGGAGCCGGTCTGCTGCGCGTCATTGGTCGACGTCGTCGTGCGCTTGTGATTTTCCGTGGCGATCAGCACGCTGCTGACGGCGAGCGTGATCCCCAATCCGATCGTCATCGCCACCAGCAGCTCGACCAGGGTTATGCCTTTTTGTTTCACGGCAGAATCACCCGCGTTGTGAGCGTGCTCGGACTGAGCGGGGCGTCAGAAACCTCTTGCCAAGTGACCGTAATGTCGGCCGCATTGGTGGTGCCCGCCACCGGCACGGCCGTCATGACGCCCCCCGGTAGCCCACCTTGTGCCTGGTCAGCGGCGCTGATCGGCAGCGCGTTGTAGGCAGGCGTTGCGGCCGTCACAGGCGTGGCGAGTGTCACCGTGTTGTTCAGCCACATTTGGCTGGCCAATTCGCTCGCAAGCATCGCCGCCCGATTGCGATTCTCCGAATCCGTCGAGATATTCATGACGCGCGCCTCGAGGCCCAATAGTCCGATCAGGCCCACGGAGAAAATGAGCAGCGCCATCAGACACTCGAGCAGCGCCATGCCGCGTTGGGCGCTCCTGTTACGCGGGCATTGAATTAGTTTCATGGGCATCCCTCGGGGTGCGCGTCGGAAATAGCCACACCCGGATCGCACATGTGGACTTGGCCGCCCAAGCCGAGATTGACCTGCAGCGGCCGATCGGCGCCGAGTACATTGACGTTGAATTGCAGCACCGACGCTGTGCCGGCCGCAGCCGGCGGCGGCGGCTGCTGACATATGTCGCCGCCGGTGATCGCGGTGACGTTGGCGCTGTTGTTGGCGACCAGGCGGCCAACGGAATTGAAGCAGACGGTGGTTATGTTAGCGGTCGTGGTGATGGTCACCTGGGAGCTGGCGTTGGACAACACGCCGGACTGAATGAACGTCGGCGTCTCGTCGACGGCATTCGTCATCGAGGGCACAGTCCATATGGCCCAAGAAGTGCCACCCACGGCGCTCGGCAGCGGAATCGTCGCAGGGGTCGTGCTGTTCGTCAGTGCAAAGACGACTTGGCGGCTGCGGCGCAGGGATTCGGCCTGCGCCAAGCGCAAGCCGGTTTGCAGCGAGTCAGTCACGGTGCGAACCTTGTTGTTCCTGATCCACGTGGTCATCGCGGGAACACCCATGACCACCAGAATGGCGAAGATCGTCAGCGTCACCGACATTTCGATCATCGTGAAACCGGAAGCGCGCCGCGAGCGTTGCATCAGCAACCGCCGGTCTTCGTGACCCAAGCCGTGGTGCAACTCAGAAATGTGGTAGGGGCCGGCGGTGAGGTAACCACGGTCTTCTGCACGTCGGCTTCATCAACCGTGAACACAAAGCCGTTTAGGGCGCCCGCTGTGCCTTGGGCCTGGAGGGTGAAGGTCGTGAGCGCGGTCGCGGGGCAGGTAATCGTAAATCCTCCCGCCGGATAAGGAGCCGCGGCGCAGGGACTGGGGAAAGCCGCACTCGTGATGTAGGTGCGGTTGTCTTGATAATACCGTTCCATATTGGCGCGCAAGGAGGCCAAGGCTGTTGTCGCAGCCACCAGCTGTCCGCGAATGACGTAATCACGGTAGTTGGGGTACGCAATAGTCGTGAGGATCGCCACGATTGCTACGACGATCATGAGCTCGACGAGAGTGAAGCCCTTAGAGTGACGAAGACCTATCCCGGAAAGTCCAGATGTTTTGGTTTTCATGAGTTAAGACTAAGGGAGCTATCTTGCTTGAAACTTGCAACTCCCCAGGTGCATCTCCAAATTGGGAACTGATTCTCACTTTGCGGAAATCCCCACAGCGGTGCGCCGCGTGGGTCATAATTGTTTTACATATTGCGAAAGACAGCTGCGAAATTCAGTCGCAAAAATTCCGGCCGATCAGACTTTTGCTGGGAAGCACCCCGGGCTAAGTTGAACCCCAGCAGGTCTTCGTGTCGGCGGTCCCGGTCATTCCCTGCGCTCCGGCGGTATTCAACGTGAATGAGGTACAAGCCGTGTCGGCAACCTGATCAGGTGACAAGGGCGCAGCGCTGATTGCATAACTCGGCGCTGCCACCAACGGATCCGGGATCGTGATCGTGACGTTGTATTTTCCCTGCGGAGATGGCAGCGTTCCGGCGGCAGCTCCCGCGCAGTTGGCATACGTAAAAGATTGCGAATAGCAGCGCTCGAGCGCTTGTGCGTCCAACGTTATGGTTTTCGTCGCGTCAGTCCGGTTTGCCCTTCTTACATACTGCGTGTAGGAAGGTATGGCGATCATGGCAAGGATCGCCACGATTGCCACCGTGATCATCAATTCCATCAAGGTAAAGCCGTTCTTTTTCATGGCGCGGCTCATGAACCCTGGTGCTGCACGATTGAAACCACTTCGACGGTACCGCCCGGCGGGCCGTCCACGCGCATGTCGACGGTCTCGCCAACGTAGAAGCTGTTAAGCGTTTTCGCCGCGCTGCTATTGGCTTGGATATGGTAGCTGCGGTGATCGATCTCGATGGTGCTGGCGGAGGGCTTAGCGGTTACCGTGCCCGTAATTATGGGAGCGTAAACACGGGTACTCCAGCCGATGTTCGGCTGCAGGTACAAACCGAGAGCAATCGCACCGACGTTGAGAGCCAGTTTTCCTAGTTTCATTGACGTATCTCCCACCACGCTGTTCGAGACTTTGAAGAGCCTTTCAATATAACCGGTTGAATAGTCGGCTTCGTACCGCCCGGAGGAGGAGTTCCGCCAGGAGGTACACCCACCGACGATTCGGTGATTAGCGCAATTCCTGTGCCATTTGCAAACGATCCCGAGCGGATCGTTGGCGCAGACGCGTATACGCTTCCGAGCGACATGCCTACCGGAGCAACCTTTATGCCGGTAGTTGAACCGGTTGGCACCACTGTATCGGATGAATTGATGAATCCGTCACCGTTGATGTCGAATTGCGGCGTCGTGAAGTTGCCTCCGGTCGCAAAATTGAGAACCATCAGAAAAGAGTTGCCGCCGGTGGTGCACGAACCCGTCGTCGCCGGGACTGGCTCGTAAGTGGTGAGCACGAGTTCGCCGCCGGTTTCCAGCCGCGGATCATTAATCACTCGCTCGCCGCACTGTGCGCTACTGCAGGTGGGCAGGTTCAGGTCCATGAACCAGCCCTTGTTCGTCGGGATGCTCACTGCGGTTCCACTCACGGTGCGAACCTGCACTGATCCGAGCGTTGCCGTACTCAGTGTTTGCTGGATTAGGTCGGGCGTCCGCGTGGGCGGAGTGGTGTAACCGGCGGGCGGGTCATAGATTCCGTAAATCGATTGCACGCTTTCATTCGAGATGTCGGGCAGGCCGAGAAACTGACCCGTGCCGAACAGCACCATGGTGCCGAGCACCTGCGGGAAACCCGGATTGAGTGTGGCAACCGGCTTGGTGGTAATTGGCTGCTTGTTCCCCGAGCCGTCGCGCGCTTGAAACAGCACCGACACGGCCCACACATTCGGATTGGAGTTGGAGACATCGATGCGCCACATATTGCCTTGCAGGTCTCCGGCATAAACCAGATTTGCGCCTCCGGCAACCTGACCGCCGCTATTCACTGCAATCGGGCTGGACAAACCATTCGCCGTCGTCAGGTCGCAGGCGGTGGTCACCTTCGCGCACAGGTCAATCTTGACCATGTTCGCAAAGGCAGGAGGGGAGCCGGGGCCCGTCTGGGGATCGAGCGCATAAAGAAATGGCTTTTGGTTGGTGCTGTTATAGCCGTTGGCTATAAATACCTTCCAACCACTGGCGGTTGCCGCGATGACGGGGTTCGCGAGCGCGAGTCCCATATCCGTATCCGTAAAGTCCCAAAGAACCGCATTTGCCAGTGAAGACTCTGTTGTAAAGAGTGTCGGGTCGGTCACGTCTAGGGCATAAACACTCTTGCCGCCCTGCGCCTCCGTTCCCACCAATATGCTGTGCCAGGTGTTATCCGAGGCGAACTGAACGTCGCCGCCCTGGGGTGAGCCGTTGACGAAGAATTTATGCTGAGCGTTGTAGAACGGAGAAACGAGATTGACCAAATGGTTGTAGCTTCCCTGCGGAATATACGCAAATTTCTCGTTTCCGTTGGAAACATCAAACGCGTGCAGCATGCCATCGTTCGCGCCGATATAAAGAAGCGGCGGCCGACTCGCTGTGCTTGCGGCGAACGCGATGTAAGACGCCGACTGAATACCCTCGTTCGATGCGCCGATGTAAGCCGGATTGCTATCGACAATATCGCCCAAAAGGTGCGAGCGATTTCGGAACGGCCCGACAGGCGTGGTGGCGTTGCTGCCAATGGCCTTGGCGAGGGATCCGCGCAGGTATTGCAGGACGTCCTGGCCATTCGGGTCGGGGGTGAATGTTTGAAGATTCATGCCCAGAGTCGTGTTTGCGGCGATACCGTTTGGTGGAGAGCCTGTCGTCCATTCAAACGGAATGGCTTTGTTCTGAACCGGGTCCCATGTCGCAATGATGCGCGATGCCCCCGAATCGGTTTCAGAGCCGTCCAATTGGGTCTGTGCAGACCAACACGGCGTTATACTGCACGTGATATCGACGATTCCCGTAGTCGGGTCGATGCCATACTGAAACAGATTTCCCGTCCAGTCCTGGTACGGTGAGTCAGAGGTGACGAACTGCGACTGATAAACTTTTGAGTTGACGTTGAGACCGGTGGAATTCACGGCGGCCGAAGCAGTCGATTGCGTCTGCGTGAGGATCGCGGTGATGATGATTTGCAAATCGTTGGTCACGTCCTCCGGAGAGGTTGCCGCAAAGTAGTTGTCGGTTCCTCCTGCGATAGCCATGGCCTTCAAAGTCTGAGCTGCCAGCATGTTCAGGGAGGGATCGACGCCCGCGCCGACGCCGACGATGTAGGTCTTGATCGGATTTGCGCCGCTGTTGAGGGCGGCCAAATTATTGATCACGTCGATAAGTGCCTTGTCGTCGTTCGGGTGAATCGGGCTCGGCATGGCGAATGAACCATCGGGGTTAAAATTGGCGATGACGTTCCAGCCGGAGGTGCCGGCGGCAATGCTCCCCAGAGGCGGCCAACTGTGACCGGCGAGATCCATGGTCGGTAGACCATCGGTTACCAACACCACGTATCGCTGGGTTACGCACCCGTTGGTGGTCGGTGGGTTGCCGGAGAAAACGCTCTGGGCCTGCGCCATCAGTCCCGCCATGGGCGATTGAGTCGCCAAAGCTTTTATTTCCGGCGTGCCGGTGGAATTGGTTTCCGGCGCAAGATATGTCAGGAACGGCAGTATGGCAGTAGCGACGGAGGCCGCCGTCGGAGTGGCGCCCGCAGATCTCATCGGTACAGGGACCTGGGCATTGCCTCCGGATTCACTTGTCGTATAGAAACCAAAGCCTCGCTCGACGTACATTACCTCTGTCGAAAAGGGCACAAAGCCGGCGTTGGTCGGCCCAGTCTGGTTGGCGCAGGAGTTGACGACGGCGCTATAGGTCTCCAGAACACCTCCGATATTGGTGTTATAGGTACCCAACGAGTAACCCGTGAACGGGGAGGACGGAGAGGGACCGCCGTGCACCATGCAAACCGGATCAATTCCACCTCCCGCGTACAGCACGTCATTGATGCTGGGATCATCGCTGCTGGCGCCCAGAACCATGTACTGCTTCGTCAGGATGCTTTGACTGGAATAATGCGAGTTGAGATTGGCGCAATCGTTCGAGACCGGAAAGCCGGCCGTTATATTCACGTTGTAGCATGGATTCGCAACGTACTCTGTTCCGGCCGGCGGCGGACCCGGGGGAAGGGTGTTTGTAAAGGTGAAACCGCCCGGCTGGCTCATCTGATATACCCACGTCGTGTATGCGCCGTTGCCACCGGTGTTGTACTGCATGAGCCCGAAATCGGCGTCGGCCATATAAGCGTTCAACACCGAAGTCAGCCCGGCCTTCGCGACATTCAGGCGGCTGGGTGAGTTGTCAACCAGCAGGCCGCCGGAATTTACTGTGTAGGGCGCGAGGCCTGCCGTGCCGGGATTCAGCGGCGGCGTGAAGCCGGCGGGAATCGTGAAGTTTACCGGCGAAGACGATGCAAACAGCAACGGATGCCCAATTGAACCGGAACCAGTCATGATCGCGCCGCTCAAATTGCCATCCATTGACTGTGAATTCGCCAAGGCGAGAAGAATCTGCGGGTGGGCGGGAATGGTTACCGTCAACGGCACCTGCGAAATCGAGACAGGCGTCGGTAGCGTCGGCGGCGGCCCAGCTGCACCCTCTGCGATACAGGACCAGCATGTAAGGATCGCGAAGCCCGATGACGCGAGCGCGGCTGCGAGGCGACGCCGCGTGGATTTTGAAACTATCCTTTCCATAAATAATTCCTTAGGCCTTTTGGGCTATCGAACGATCGTTTGCAACGTGGTGGTTGATGTATTGTCAGCGCCCACGCCTTGGGCAGTCACTCGATAGACTGTTACCGGCGGAGATGCGGGATTGAGCGACGTCACCGAGATGTCGTCGCCCGCCACCGCAACCGATGGAAGATTCTCGATCACGAATTTGGGAGCCGGCACGCCTGTCGGTATCGCAGTAGCCGGCCCACCGTAGGGCAAAGCAGCCGTCGGAGAAGACCAATCCATCAGGGTAATCGGGCTGCCGTTTGATAACAGCGGCGCGTACAGGCCGTCGGTGTTGCCGGCAAAATTGATGTAAATGCCGGTAAGCAAACCGTTCTCCGCGCTGCGCAGCGCGGCTTCTGCTGATTGCGCGCCCAACTGGCGATTGCCCTCATTGCGCGCCATTCTCTCTTCGACTGTCTGCATACGTGCTGCGGTTACCCCGAGCAAGCTCAAGATCAGCAGCAAAATCAGCGCGACGAACATGACCACGCCGCTTTGCTTTGAATGATTACTCGAGAAAGAATTGCGCATGACGGTACCCTTAGGGCAGTGCGTTTCGCACTGCAATAGTTTCTTCAAACACCTGGCGCGATCGCCTATCGATCGGGGCGGTGACCGTCGTGCCAAGTAAATTGTAGGTGTTGGCAACCGCGGGCGGATTGGCCGATCCCGGAGCGCTCGCCGCCAGCAACGCAATCTTGATGCTCATGACGGCGTTGAAATCGATGACTTGATCGGCAGTTACATAATTTGCGACGTTTTGGGTTTTATTCGTGTCCACACCATACAGAATCTGCATCGCCTCGATGTCGGGTACCAATTCAGTGGCGGTAAATCCGGTGCCGGCGTTGAGATCGGAGACCCAAAGCGCGCCATCCGTGTCGGCCCCCGGAGCGATGAAATAAACGACGGTATCGACCGGCGTCACTTGCGAGCCTGGCGAAAAGGACACGGGGAATATGGGGGTCGAGTTACCGCCCGCACCGCCCGACCCGTTGTGGGTCACGACGACATTGGGCGTAGGCGCCCCCAAGCCGTTGATCTGGAATACCACGCCCTTCGCGCAATCGGAAATCACGGCAAGTTGCGGGCCGGTGCTGACGGAAAGGGGCCCTTGTTGGTTGACGGTGAACGACGAAGAGCCATCTGTGATGGCGGACACGTAAACCGATTGGGCATTTCTAAGGGTCGAACGGACCACCAATACGTCGTTGTTCCGTACTGGGGCGCCGGTGGGCAGAGTCGAAATCGCACTGTCCAGGCCCGCGATCGCCGCTGACGCGTTTGCCGCCCAATCCCCTGTGGTGCTGTCAGACGCAACGGGCGCCGCTGCAAGGGCATACGCGGTGTTCGGCCCCGTACCGACGGCTTCAAAACCGCCGATTGCCTGGTTGAAACTGAACGGCAGTGCGGTCCCCGCCGGGTTGAGAGTTGACTGAACATTCGCCGCGGTGGTACAGGACATGTATCCGGCGCTTCGAACCGAATTTGAAATGAAGCCAATCGCGAACCGCCCGCCGTCCGTCAGCGCAGCTGTGCCGGAGGTGGCCTCGAATGCCGAGCGGGAACCGATAAAGACAGATATCACTCCGGCTGTGACGATCATCGCCAGGGTGATGGCCACCATTAGTTCGACCAGCGAGAATCCGCGCGCCCGAATCATAGGACCGTCTCCAGCGTGATGCTTTGCGTATCGGCAGCCGCCGGCGCACCGACATTCAGGGTCGATTGGGCGACCGTGTCATTCCAGCTGACGACAATGGTGACGGTGGTTTGGTTGTTGGCATCGGTGACCGTGGTTACGGAGCCCCTGCCGCTCGGCAGGGCGCCCGCAGGCACGAGTCCGCTGTTCGCATCCAAGCGCATGCCCCACTGAAAAAGATCGTACAGCGCAACCTGGGTGGCGCCGGTGCATGCAGTGCCTACGCATGCGACACCAGGATAAGGAAAAACCACCGGCGCGGCAGCCGCGGTGTTATAGCTCGAAGCGGGGGGCAGCGCCGCTTGCCGGTTCGCGCGCATATCGTCCAGCATCTGGTAAGCCAACGCGGTCGCTTGGCTGCGCAGATAGGCGCTGTCATTAGCGTGTGAGGATACGAGCATCAGCTTGGCAATGCCGAGCAGACCGATCGCCAGTATTACCAGCGAGACCAATACTTCGATGAGCGTAAATCCTTTGGAACGCGAGACTTCGCCACGCTGATTGAGTTTGAGAATTTTCATGGTCATCAGGGGCACGCCAGCGCCGCGCCGTTGACGGACTTACCAGGTGTTTGCGATGCCGCTACCCGTCCGGTCGACAGCACCTCAACTTGGCGGGCGAATGCGGCGCCGCGCGAGTCGCATATGCGGATGATCAATCCTGGCGCGGGTGCGTTGGTGAGTCCACTCGATTGGAATGTAATTCCGGTGGCCGGGCCAAAAACCGGAGTGACGGTATTGACCGGGTTCAGTGCCGGCACTGTTTGCAGCACTTGGTTATTGGCGGCATTGACAGGATCGATGTAGGTCACGATCCAACCCTCTATCCACGATGGCGGGGCGGGGTCGCAAGTCAGTCCGTCCGCTGAAGGACAAACCGTAATGCCATTCGGGGAAGCACGTTTGACCGCTTCGCTGCGCGCGTAGTTAAAACTCGAGACCAAGGAATTGGCCTGGGCGGTGTCGCGGTCGTTTTTCACAAAACTGTTGAATGCCGGCACTGCGATGCCGAACAAAATTGCCGCCACTGTAAGGGTGACGAGCAGCTCGATCAGCGTAAAGCCGGACGATTGAGGTTTCATGTGCTGCCATCCTAGAGAGGCAAGCTTGCTCGAACCTGACGGGGCACGCCTCAATAGCGCGGACTGCTTACTGGTTCACGGCCCGCGGGGAAATTGGATCAGCACACGCGTGCCGAGGCCATTTGTTCCGGCTTCAATGCTCATCGATGCGTCATAGAGCCGGGCAATTTCATCCACGATTGCCAGTCCCAACCCACTGCCGTGCCCGGTGGAATTCGGCATTCGGTAAAATCGCTGGCGTACGCGTTGACGCTCCTCCGCTGGGATGCCGGAGCCTGTGTCCTCAACCGCAAGATACGGTCTGCCATTCTTTTCGCCGGCGCTGGCCGTGACGCGGCCTCCGGCGGGCGTGTACTTGAGCGCATTGTCTACCAAGTTGCTCAACATGTCGTCGAGCAGCGACGGATCGGCCCGGATCGAAATGGGTATCGCGTCGACACCGAAGTCGATATTGGATAGCAGGGCGCGGTCGAAGAATTTGGCGGCGACTTCGTTGACAATGGCCTGCAAATCGACGACTTGAATTTTGGCGCTGATATTGGCCGAAGGGTCGGCGCGCGCCAACGTCAGCAGCTGATTGGCCGAATGCGCGAGCTGTTTTATCCCTTCCTGCAAGGTTAGCAGCCGCGCTTTGATCGGCTGCGCGGCCGGTTCGGCGACAAGCAAACCAAGTTGCGCCTGCATTCCGGTGATCGGCGTACGCAATTGATGCGCGGTATCGGCGATGAACTGTTGTTGCGACTGAACCGAGGTGCGCAACATTCCGAACAAGCGGTTGAGTGTGACCACCACCGGTGCGATTTCTCGCGGCACCGAGGTCTCGACAATGGGGCGCAGATCGAGCGGCGAGCGGCTCGCGATTTCATCGCGCAACTTTCTGATCGGGCGCAATCCCAACTGGATGGCGACCCAAACCAACACCAGTGTGATATCGAGCTGGACGAAATCCCACAACAGCGTGCTCATCAAACCGAGCCGCGCTGCGGGCTCGCTGGTCTTTCTGAGGTCAGCGACAGTCAGGGTGAGCGGGCCGGCAGCCGTGTTGAAACGCGTCGTCAGAGTGCGCACGCCGCGGCCGTCGAGTTGCGCCATCGCCAAGAGCTCGGTGCCTTCGCTGCCCATGGCGACCGGCGGCAGTTGGTCATCGCCCGCGAGCAGCCTTCCTAAGGAATCGCGCAATGCGTACTTGACGGAATCGGCGGTCGGCAGGAACGGTTTGACGTAGGGATTGAGGTCGAGTGCAGGCTGGCCTTGCTTGATGACCACATGGGCAATCAATGAGTTCGCGGCGTCTTTCAGGCGCCGATCGCTGCTGATCACGACCGGCGCCACATTATTGAAGTAATGAATCAACGCGCCGCACAGAGCCACCAACATGAGCGGAATGGCCAGCCACATGATCAATTGACGGCTGATGGAGGAAGTCACGCGAGCTTCGCTTCTTCCAGCCTATAGCCTAAGCCGCGCAAGCTGCGAATGACGGCCGCATTGTCGAGCTTGGCGCGCAGGCGCGAGATGTGGACCTCGACCGCGTTGGGCGTGATGTCCTGATCGGGGCCGGCCACGGCTTGCTGCACGCGCTCCTTCGAGACGATCTGGCCGACGCGCCGCGTCAAACACTCGAGGACCAGCCATTCACGCGCCGTCAGGTCAATTTCCACCTCATCGATGCTAAGACGTTTGCCGCCCAGATCAACGCTCATGCGGTTGAGTTTGACGATGCCGTTGCTCGCGCCGCTCGAACGGCGCATCAGCGCGCGACAACGTGCTGCGAGTTCCGCCGCTTCAAACGGCTTGCTCAAGAAATCATCGGCACCGAGGTCCAGCGCCTTGACCTTGTCGGTCAGCGTGCAACGGGCTGTAAGAATGAGTGTGGGGAGCGATTTTCCGGCGCTGCGCAACCTGCGCACCAGCGTCAGGCCGTCGGCACCGGGTAAACCCACATCGATCACGGCAAGCGCGAATTCCTCGCTGGCGATCGCCGCCTGAGCAGCTTCGGCGCTGCTGACCCGATGCACCGTATAACTTGCGGCGGTCAGACCGCGCAGGATGGCATCGGCAACCAGGTCATCGTCTTCTACTAATAAGAGCCGCACGCGTCACTTTACTACGAGCAGGGCCGCGAGCTAAACGAAGGAGGCTGCGGAATACACAGACAGGCTCCTACAGATCGCCGACTGCGTGACCGCTCGGATTTTTCGGTTCATCGCGATCGGCGCCAAAGGCGCTGCGCTTGGGTGGCACCAAGGCACGCATCCGGGATTCATAAGCCTTGGTAAAAGTCTCGGTAAAGACGTGCGGGAACCCATCGGGAGGACGCTGCGCAAGCCCCGCGAACAGTTCGGCGTACAAGTCCCAGTACTTGGCCTTGCTCTGGCCTCCGAACACGCCCCGCTTGCCGCCACGCTCGAAGCGCTGTTCCAATTCCTTTGGATCGACCCGGCCGAGGAATTCCTCGAAGGCGGCGCGTGTCGCGGACTGTGCCGCGGTATTTTGCGCTTTGAGTTCGCGAAAGTTGTCGCGAATCGCCTCGACCGATCCGGCACGCGTCGATATGGTGGTGAGCAGCCGTACCAGCGCTTCGTCGACTCCTTTGGAAAGGTTCAAGGGCGACTCCGGTGCGTCCGCGGGCGGCGCCGGAATTCTGAACTTATTGCGGAACTCATTGCGGCCCTGGTTAAGGTCCATCAAACCCAGCACGGTTTCGCGCAGCAGTTGTCCCGCGAGTTGCAGCGCTGCACCGCGAGCCTCCGTGCTGACCGAGCGAGGATCAATGCCGGCGCCGCGGCAAAAGGCCGCCAGGCCAATGTCGAAATCGCCTTCGTACAGCGCGAGGCTCTGCGAATTGCCCATTGAGCGCGACAGATTGGGGCTCGGCGAGTTTTCGATGATGGATGCTCTCGGAGCGTCGACTTTCGGGGCGTCAACTTTCAGAGGTCGCGTCATCATGTGCCAGGGAGTTACCCCGCCATCCGCTGATTCAGCCGGGTGCTCGAGAGGGGGCATGGATTGCCCATACAAATCGCGCGGCCTGGCACCTGAGTCCGCAATCGACAGACCGCTCGGTTCCAGCAATTGGCTCAAATCAAGGTCGGCACCTAGGTCATTGGCAGTGGATTTTTTCACCGCCGACGAGGCTGACTGTCCGTCGTACGCAACAATGGCGCTTTCTTCCGGCGGGAAGTCATTTGTCTGATCGATGCTCACCAAGAGTTCGTACTCGCCCAAGCGTACGTAGTCGCCGTCCTTGAGCGGGTAGTCGTGATATTTACCAAGAGGAACTTGCGCGCCGTTGACGTAGGTACCGTTCGAACTGGTGTCGACCAGAATGTAGGCCCCGGCCCGAAAATCCACGCGGGCGTGTTTGCCTGAGAGATAGCGCTCAGGGTCGGGTAGAATCCACTCGTTGTCAGTGCCGCGCCCGATGGTGCCGCCGTGAACGCCGAAGACTTTAGTGGCGAGCGGCCCGAGACGGGTTGAGTGTTCGCTGACGACGCGTAAGCGCAGGGCCATAGTCATTCCCTCCAGCGGGTCTCAAGGTTTGCGCTAAGTGCCGGTATAATATGGTGAAATACTAGCAATGCCCGGAGCATTCTAAATGGCCGCGAGTCACATTTTCAAAGTTCTGTTCGTGAATCAAGGCAAGGTCTATGAGATCTACGCCCGTAAAGTGAGTCACGGCAGCTTATTCGGCTTCATTGAGGTCGAGGAGCTGGTGTTTGGCGAACGCTCCACGGTGGTCGTGGATCCGGCCGAGGAGAAGATCAAGGCGGAATTCAACGAGGTAAAGCGCACCTATCTTCCCATGCATTCGGTGCTTCGGATCGATGAGGTCAAGAAGCAGGGGGTCAGCAAAATCGTTGCGCTTGAAGGCTCCAATGTCTCCCAATTTCCGGTGCCGATCTATACGCCCGGAGGCGAACCCAGCGCTCGCAAATAGCCTGCTTCCTGTAGAATGGTGCATGTTTAGCCTTTTCGGCGCGCCGGCGCTGTCGCAATTCCGCCTCGACCAACTGCTGCGTTCCGTTAGGGCCGAAGAGCCGCGTGTTCAAGCGTTTGCATCCCGGTGGATGCACTTCGTCGATACCGCACGCCCCTTGAGCGAATCCGAGCTTACGGTGATGGGAAAGCTCTTGACCTATGGCGCGCGCGTCCCTGCTGCGCTGCGCGAGATGCCGAGCGGTCTTCGCATATTGGTCACGCCGCGTATCGGCACAGAGTCGCCCTGGTCGAGCAAGGCCACCGACATCGCGCATGTCTGCGGCCTGACCGCAGTGACGCGAATCGAACGCGGCACCGTGTTTTTCATCGAGTCCGATTCGCCCCTGAGCAGTGCGGATCTGCTCAAGCTGGCGTCGCGATTGCACGATCGCATGACCGAATCGGTCTGGATCGATTCCCTGGAGCCGGCCGGCCTGTTTCACGACGCGCCGCCGCGGCCCTTGCGCCATGTCGTTTTGGGCGAACATGGCCGCGAGGCCCTGGCGCGCGCGAATCAGCAATGGGGGTTGGCGCTGTCAAGCGGCGAAATCGATTATTTGGTGCAGGCGTTCGGCAAGCTGGGAAGGGATCCCACGGATGTTGAGTTGATGATGTTCGCGCAGGCCAATTCCGAACATTGTCGCCACAAGATATTCAATGCACAGTTCATCATCGACGGCACGCCCAAGCCGCTGTCTTTGATGGCCATGATACGCGCGACGCATGCGCGCAATTCGGACGGCGTGCTCTCTGCCTACCGCGACAATGCGGCGGTTATCGTCGGCGCCAATGCCACGCGCTTTTTTGCAGATCCGCTGACGCAGCGCTACTCCGGCGCCAAAGAGCCGATCGACATTTTGATGAAGGTGGAGACTCACAATCATCCCACTGCCATCTCACCATTTCCGGGGGCGGCCACGGGAGCAGGGGGCGAGATTCGTGATGAAGGTGCGACCGGAATCGGCGCTAAACCTAAGGCCGGGTTGACCGGCTTCTCGGTGTCCAATCTCAAAATCCCCGGGATGGCGCAGCCCTGGGAAGTCGAATTCGGCAAACCCGATCGCATTGCCTCTGCCCTCGACATCATGATTGCCGCGCCCATAGGCGCGGCTTCATTTAACAACGAATTTGGGCGCCCGAATACCTGCGGCTATTTCCGAGTGTTCGAACAAGAGATAGCACAGTCCGGTCCCGCGGTGATCCGCGGTTACCACAAACCCATCATGGTTGCCGGCGGCCTGGGCAGCGTACGACGCCAGAACGTAGAGAAGAAGGACGTCGTCGTGGGAGCTCCGCTCATTGTTCTCGGCGGTCCTTCGATGCTGATCGGTTTGGGCGGCGGGGCCGCATCCTCGGTCGGAAGTGGGCAAAGCTCGTCCGAACTGGATTTCGCATCGGTGCAGCGCGGCAATGCCGAGATTCAACGGCGGGCTCAAGAGGTGATCGACCGCTGCGTCGCCTTGGGCGATGCAAATCCCATTTTGCTGATTCACGATGTGGGCGCCGGTGGATTGTCGAACGCCTTGCCCGAGGCGATCGAGCACAGTCATCGCGGCGGCCGCATTGACTTGCGGAAAATTCCGAGCGCCGAATCGGAACTCTCACCGATGGAGATCTGGTGCAACGAGGCGCAGGAGCGCTACGTGCTCGCGCTCGTGCCGGGAACGGTCGAGCAATTCAAGGCATTGTGTGAGCGCGAGCGTTGTCCGTTCGCGGCCGTGGGCGAAATCACCGCGGATGGTCTGCTCAAGGTCTCCGATCCCGTACTGCATGCAGTTCCCGTGGACATGCCGATTGACGTCTTGCTCGGCAAGGCGCCGCGCATGACGCGCGATGTTCGTTCGGTCGCCAAGAGTTCCTCGTCACTATCCACGGATGGCGTCGCCTTGAGCGAGTCCCTCGATCGATTGCTGAGTCTTCCCACAATTGCCGACAAATCCTTCTTGATTACGATCGGCGATCGCACGGTCAGCGGTCTGATCAGCCGTGACCAAATGGTAGGACCGTGGCAGGTGCCGGTCGCAGATGTCGCCGTTTCCTTGAGCAGCTACGAGGAGTACAGCGGCGAAGCCATGGCGATGGGGGAACGCGCGCCGGTCGCCGTGCTCAACGCACCGGCATCCGGACGCTTGGCGGTGGCGGAAGCAATCACCAACATGATGGCGGCCGACATTCCTCGCCTGGAGGACATACGCTTGTCCGCGAACTGGATGGCCGCCTGCGGAGAGCCGGGCGAGGACGCCGAGCTATACGCCACCGTAAGCGCTGTCAGTGAGCTTTGCACGGCGTTGCGCATCACGATTCCGGTCGGCAAGGACTCACTGTCGATGAAGACGAAATGGATCGAGGGAGGCAGCGAACGCTCCGTGCTTGCCCCGGTATCGTTGATCGTTTCAGCGTTTGCACCGGTCCCAGATGCACGCGCGACCCTGACGCCGGAACTCGACTTGTCGCAGCCCTCGCGCCTGCTGCTCATCGATTTAGGCGCGGGGAAGAACCGCTTGGGCGGCTCCTGCTGGGCCCAGGTGCACCTGAAAAGCGGCGGGACTCCGGCGGATCTGGATAGTCCGCAGCTCTTGAGCGCGATGTTTTCCGCGCTGCGCGAAATGAAGAATCAGGGCCTGGTGCTCGCCTATCACGACCGCTCGGACGGCGGTTTACTCGTGACCCTCTTGGAGATGGCGTTTGCCGCACATTGCGGACTGCGAGTCGATCTGGGAGCGGTCGATGACATCATTGCTGCCGCCTTTGCCGAGGAGCTTGGGGCGGTCGTCCAAGTCCCGGCGGTGCGCGCCGCAGAAGCGCAAGGCATTCTGGCGCGTCACGGATTGTCCGCTCAAACGCGCGACGTCGGTGAGCCGATGATGGGTGCCGCAGTTCAAGTAAGCGCCAACGGCAGCCGTGTCTACAGCGGCTCGCGCATTACGTTGCATCGGCGCTGGAGCGAGGTGTCGTTCCGCATGCAGGCGCTGCGCGACAACCCCGAGTGCGCGCAGGAAGAATACTCGCGGCTCGAGGATGCCGACGATCCGGGCCTGCATGCAACCCTGAGCTACGATCCGAAAGACGATGTGGCCGCGCCTTATGTTCAGCGCGGTTCACGGCCCGCGATCGCCATCCTGCGCGAACAGGGCGTCAACAGCCAGGTAGAAATGGCCGCCGTGTTCACGCGCTCTGGCTTCGATGCCTACGATGTACACATGACCGACATCCTGGCAGGACGCGTGCATCTGGCAAGATTTCACGGACTGGTAGCGTGCGGCGGATTTTCATACGGCGATGTTCTGGGTGCAGGTGAAGGATGGGCCAAGTCCATTTTGTTCAACGCGCGCGCACGACAAGAGTTTGCGGCTTTCTTCGAGCGACATGCGACCTTTACCCTGGGTGTCTGCAACGGCTGTCAAATGTTGTCCGCGCTCAAGGATTTGATTCCAGGGGCGAACCTGTGGCCGCGTTTCGTGCGCAACCGATCGGAGCAGTACGAGGCGCGCCTTTCATTGGTGCGTGTGCCGCGTTCCAACTCGGTCCTGCTCGCAGGCATGCACGGTTCGATTTTGCCGATCGCCGTGGCGCACGGCGAGGGCAGGGCGGAGTTCGATCCGGGCGTGAACACGGCTGGGTTGCTGGGCGAGCGTCTGGTGACGCTGCAATACGTGGATCATCGCGATCGGCCTACCCAGGTTTACCCCTTCAATCCCAATGGTTCCGAATCTGGACTCGCAGGCCTCTGCAGCACCGATGGCCGCGTAACTTCGCTGATGCCGCATCCCGAGCGCGTGTTCCGCAGCGTGCAGAATTCCTGGGTGAGCAAAGACTGGGCGGAAGACGGCGGGTGGATGCGGCTGTTCCGCAACGCGCGGATCTTTGTCGACTAGGGGCATGGGAAGCGTCGCGGCACGGAAGAGCAGTGCCGCGACGCTTCCCATGTCCCTAGTCCATTGGCGCTGGATCGCTTCTTGTCACGCGCCGCAGGACGAGATTCGAATGGCTACCGTTGGTCGGGTTGCCTCAAGGGCATCGTACATCGATCGGCTCGATGCTCGTCAGGGACGGTAAGGCTGACTCAAGGCACTGTTCTTCGTTGCCTTGAGTCAGCCTTACCGTCCCTGACGAGTTACCCTGCCTCCGCTTGAGTTGAATTCGGCGCGACGAATCTGCGGAAAGTGACCGCCTGTATCAAGCGCGCTTTGCGCACGAAGGTTTGATACAGCAAGTCGCGCATGACTTCCAACAAAATTCCCGCGTGCTCCGAAGTCAGGTTGGGTTGATTGGGCCAGGGATCGCTGTCGCTGCCGAAGAGCACCGCACGCAGGGTCGAGAAGGTTTCATCGTCAAGGTCCGCGAGGGAACGGATTTCTTGCAGGGTGTCGAAGAGCTCCAGCTTGCCCCGCTCGCCGAGTTCGCGAAACAGGGATTGCGCCGTGCGGCGGCTCATTGACCCGAATGCGTTGAAGCAGGCCGCCGAGTAGCAATTGAGCGCCTCTTTGAACAATTCTTCCGCCTCTTCGGGCAGATAAGTCAGCGGGAAATGCTCGCGTGCACGTTCGATCTCGATGAAGTTTGAGGCTAGCTCCACTCGCAATGCCGTATACGCCTTGACGGCGAACTTGAGGAATATCGGTTCGATGCAGGTATCGCATCGGAACACAATGCCGATGTGCTTCGGCTTGCGGCGCATCAGATCCTCGAATTTGGGCACCGCCACCGGAGTTAGGTGCGTCAACGTCTGACAGTGTGGGCAAGTCAGCGCGATGCCTTGGTATTCGACATGCAGCTCATCTTGGGGCGTGATGTATATGCTCATGGCTTAACCTGTCAGTGGTTTGTAGCGAATTCGGTGAGGCTGACTGGCATCCTCGCCTTTACGCTTCCGGTAATCCTCGACGTATTCCTGGTAGTTGCCCTCGAACCAGACGACCTGCGAATCGCCTTCGAACGCGAGGATATGCGTTGCGATTCGATCCAGGAACCAGCGATCGTGCGAAATAACCACGGCGCAGCCTGGGAAAGCCACCAAGGCGTCTTCCAGAGCGCGCAGGGTTTCAATGTCCAAATCGTTGGTCGGTTCGTCGAGCAGCAAGACATTGCCGCCGGCCTTCAAGACCTTCGCGAGGTGCACTCGGTTGCGCTCGCCGCCGGAGAGTTCGCCGATCATCTGCCCTTGCTGGACGCCTTTGAAATTGAAGCGGCCGACATAACCGCGGGAGGAAGTCTCATAGTTGCCGACCTTGATCAGATCGAGGCCCCCCGAAATCTCCTGCCACACCGTGTTCTGGTCGTTCAGCGCTTGGCGGGATTGATCTACATAGGCGAGTTTGACGCTGGGACCCAAGCGAATTTCGCCGCTATCGGGTTTTTCGATGCCGGAGAGCATACGGAACAGCGTGGTCTTGCCGGCACCGTTGGGGCCGATGATGCCCACGATGCCGCCGGGCGGTAAATTAAAACTCAAGGAGTCGATCAAGAGCCGATCGTCGTAACCCTTTCTCAAATTCTTGCATTCGATGACCAGGTCCCCCAGGCGTTCGCCCGGGGGGATGTAGATCTCGTTGGTCTCGTTGCGCTTCTGAAATTCCTGCGATGCCAATTCTTCGTAGCGCTGCAACCGCGCCTTGGATTTGGCTTGACGCGCCTTTGGATTGGTTCGCACCCATTCCAACTCGCGTTTCAGGGTTTTGGCGAGCGCGTCCTGTTGCCGCTCTTCCTGAGCCAGACGCTGTCCCTTCTGCTCCAGCCAGGAGGAATAGTTGCCCTGCCAGGGAATGCCGTGGCCGCGATCGAGTTCCAAGATCCACTCGGCCACATTGTCGAGAAAATAGCGATCGTGCGTCACCGCGATCACGGTGCTCGGATACTCCTCCAGAAAGTGCTCCAGCCAGGCCACCGATTCGGCGTCCAAGTGATTGGTCGGCTCATCGAGAAGCAACATGTCGGGCTTCGACAGCAGCAGGCGGCACAGGGCAACGCGCCGCTTTTCACCGCCCGACAGCTTGCCGACCACGGCGTCCCACGGCGGCAGACGCAGCGAATCGGCCGCGATCTCGAGCTTGCGCTCCAGTTCCCAGCCGCCGACCGCGTCGATTTTGTCCTGCATCTTTGCCTGCTCTTCCAGAGCCTTGTTCATTTCATCGTCGGACATCGGCTCGGCAAACTTGTCGCTGATCTCATTGAAGCGATCGATCAAGCTTTGCACATCGCCGACTCCCTCGCCGACCACTTCGCGCACGGTCTTGGCGTCATCCAGCAGCGGCTCTTGCGGCAGATAGCCGACTTTGATTCCCGCCTGCGCGCGCGCTTCGCCCTCGATGTCCTTGTCCACTCCGGACATGATTTTCAGCAGCGTAGATTTTCCAGAGCCGTTCAATCCCAGCACGCCGATCTTCGCGCCGGGAAAAAAACTCAAGCTGATATCGCGCAGAATAATGCGCTTGGGCGGCACGACCTTGCCAACCCGGTTCATGGTGTAAATGAACTGAGCCATCTATTGCCTGTATTGAGTTAAGCGCGTGAATTCGCGGGGAAACGCCTTGATTATCCGCGACTGAAGCCGGCTTGTCACGATGCGGTCTTCCCGCTAGGGAACCCTACTCTTATAAGCTACAATTACCGGCTATCTTTGGAGTTTAATTCATGTTTAGCGCCCAAATGGCCATTGCCGGCTTCGATCCCGAGCTTGCGCAAGCGATTGCGAACGAGCGCGGCAGGCAAGAGGATCATATCGAACTTATCGCCTCAGAGAACTATGCCAGCCCGCGGGTGCTCGAGGCGCAGGGCTCGGTGCTGACCAATAAGTACGCGGAGGGCTATCCCGGGAAGCGTTACTACGGCGGGTGCGAATTCGTCGATATCGCGGAAAGCCTGGCGATCGAGCGCGCAAAACAGCTATTTGGCGCGGCCTACGCGAACGTACAGCCCCATTCCGGATCTCAGGCAAATGCCGCGGTCTATTTTGCGCTCCTCAATCCCGGCGACACCATTTTGGGCATGAGCCTGGATCATGGCGGGCACCTCACGCATGGAGCCAAAGTCAATTTCTCGGGTAAATTTTTCAAAGCGGTTCAGTACGGCCTGGTCGCCGCTACCGGCATCATTGACTACGATCAGGTCGATCGTCTGGCGCAAGAGCATCGCCCAAAAATGATCGTGGCCGGATTTTCCGCGTATTCCCGCGTCATCGATTGGGCGCGCTTCCGCGCCATCGCCGATTCGATCGGCGCCTATTTGTTCGTCGACATGGCTCACGTGGCGGGTCTGATCGCGGCTGGCGTGTATCCGAACCCCGTGCCGTTCGCAGACGTCGTCACCACCACCACGCACAAAACCTTGCGGGGTCCCAGGGGCGGTCTGATCCTGGCGCGGCCGCATGCCGAGTTGCACAAGAAATTCAACTCGATGGTGTTTCCGGGAATTCAAGGCGGCCCGCTCATGCATGTGATCGCGGCCAAGGCGGTGGCATTCCTGGAAGCGCTGCAGCCGGAATTCAAAACCTATTCCGCGCAAGTGGTCGCGAATGCTCGCGCGATGACCGCGGTGTTGCAACAGCGCGGCTTCAACATCGTTTCCGGGGGCACCGACAATCACTTGTTCTTGCTCGATTTTACGACCACGGACATCACTGGCAAGGACGCGGACGCGGCATTGGGGCGTGCCCATATGACGGTCAACAAGAATGCGGTGCCCAACGATCCGCGCCCTCCGTCCATCAGCAGCGGCCTGCGGATCGGCACGCCCGCGGTGACGACGCGCGGATTCAAGGAGCCCGAAGTACAGCAGCTCGCTCACTGGATGGCCGACGTGCTGGACCATATGGGCGATGAAGCAGCACTTCAGCGCGTGCGCGCCGCAGTGGTGGAGATATGCCGGCGATTTCCGGTGTACGGTTAGCGATCGATGAGTAGCTCCGATGCACTGTCCGTTTTGCGGCCATACCGAGACTAAGGTGATCGACTCTCGCCTCGCGGGCGAGGGACGGCAAATTCGCAGGCGCCGCGAATGCCTGGCATGTACCGAGCGATTCACGACGTTTGAGGCTGCGGAATTGCTTCTGCCCACGGTGGTCAAGGGAGATCGCACCCGCGAGCCCTTCGACGAAAAAAAATTGCTGACCGGCATGCAAAAGGCGCTGGAGAAGCGCCCGGTTTCGCGCGAAGCGATCGAGGCGGCCGCGGCGCGAATCTGTCACAAACTGCGCAGCTTGGGTGAGCGCGAAATTGCAGCGCGCAGCATTGGAGAAATGGTCATGGAAGAGCTGCGGCACTTGGATGAGGTGGGGTACGTGCGCTTCGCTTCCGTTTACCGCAGCTTCCAGGACTTGGATGCTTTCCGCACCGAAATCGATCAATTGCGGCGGCACCGCCGGCGCCGCGAGCCCAGCAAGGATCAATTGCCCCTGTTGCCGGGCGATGCAACTGACGAGCTGCCGGGCGATGCGGCCGACGAAGAGGAAAAGTGAACGCGGAAATCACAGCGCAGGATCGGTCGCATCTGGCACGTGCCCTGGAGTTGGCCGCGCGCGGACTGTATACGGCGGATCCGAATCCGCGGGTGGGCTGCGTGATTGCAAACGCGGAGCGCGTGCTGGGGGAGGGCTGGCATGTGCGTGCGGGCGAGGCGCATGCGGAAGTCAATGCGCTGCGGTCCGCTGGTCCGCGAGCCCGCGGTGCGACGGTGTATTTGAGCTTGGAGCCTTGCAGTCACACAGGACGCACGCCGCCCTGCGCCGACGCCCTGGTTGCGGCGGGCGTAGCGCGCGTTGTGTGCTGCACACCAGATCCAAATCCAAAAGTTGCGGGCGGCGGGATCGAACGCCTGGAGCAAGCCGGCATCGCTGTGCAGGTCGGCGCTTTCGTGGATGAAGCGCGCCTGCTCAATGTTGGCTTTTTCTCGCGCCACGAGCGTGGCCGCCCGTACGTGCGCCTCAAGATGGCGATGAGTCTCGATGGGCGCACGGCGCCGGCAGGCGGCGCCCGCACGTGGATCAGCGGCACGGAATCCCGCGCCGATGTGCAGACCTGGCGCGCCCGCAGTTCCGCTGTGCTCACGGGCGCCGGCACGGTGCGCAGCGATGATCCGCAGCTCAATGTGCGCCTGAATTACGGGCCCTGGGTGCGCCAACCCTTGCGCGTGGTGCTCGATACCATGCTGACCACCTCGCGGGCCGCGAAGATTTTCGACCGTGATGAGGCGCTGGTATTCGCGGCGCCCGAGGCGCCGCTGGGATCGTTCAAGGACCTCAAGGTTGAGCGAATTCCGCGCAGCGAGGGCGGCCTGGATCTTGATGCCGTCATACAAAACTTGACGGCGCGCGAGGCGAACGAGCTGTTGGTCGAATGCGGCCCGACGCTCGCCGGGGCCTTCGTTGCCAAGCAGCTTGTCGATGAGCTGGTTCTATACGTAGCGCCTAAATTACTTGGCGATGATGCGCTGCCGCTGCTGCGCATCAAGCCAGGGCGTCACGCTTTGCCGCCGTTCGACTTTCGCGACACGCAGCGCTTCGGAGACGACATGCGCCTGATTCTCAAACTGAAGAAGCATTAAAGATGTTCACTGGAATTGTTTTGGCGAGAGGGCGCCTCACCTCGGTTACGGAACGGGGCGGCGATTTGCAGTTGGGTATAGATGCCGCAGGGCTCGATGGCGCCCGCCTGGGCATAGGCGACAGCATTTCTGTGCAAGGTGCGTGTCTCACCGTGACGCGCAAGTTAGGCTCGTGCTTTTTCGCGGACGTATCGCGCGAAACCATGGCCAAGACCACGCTGGGTAAATTGAAAGCCGGATCAAGCGTCAACCTCGAGCCCAGCCTGCGGGCGGGCGATGCGCTTGGCGGTCACATGGTGAGCGGCCACGTCGATGCGCTCGGCGTGCTGCGGCAAACGGCTGAGGACGCGCGCTCCAGGCGCATGGAATTCGAGTTGCCCGCCGATCTGATGCGGTTTGTGGCGCCGAAGGGTTCGATCTGCATCGATGGCGTCAGCCTGACCGTCAACAAGGTCGATGGCCTGCGCTTCGATGTCAACATCATTCCGCACACGCTCAAAGAAACGACCTTGGGCGAGCTGCGCGTCGGCAACGAAGTAAATATCGAAATCGACGTCGTTGCGCGCTATCTTGAACGACTCATGACAAAAACTGGAACCTAAGGCACCTATGGCTGCGTTCAATACGATCGATGAAATTCTCGAGGATCTTCGCCGCGGAAAGATGGCTGTGATCATGGATGATGAAGACCGGGAAAACGAGGGCGACCTGATCATGGCCGCGGAATGCGTGCGTCCCGAAGATGTCAACTTCATGGCGCGCTACGGCCGCGGGCTGATCTGCCTGACCCTGACCCGCGATCGCTGCCGCCAGCTGCGCCTGCCGCTCATGGTGAGCGATACCGACCATACCCATCGCACGAATTTCACCCTGTCGATTGAGGCTGCCGAGGGCGTGACCACGGGAATTTCCGCGCATGACCGTGCGCACACGGTCAAAACCGCGGTGGCGCCGAACGCGCGCCCGGAAGACTTGCGCCAGCCCGGGCATATATTCCCCCTCATGGCGCAGCCCGGCGGCGTGCTGACGCGCGCCGGGCACACCGAGGCGGGGTGCGATCTGGCGAGGCTGTCCGGGTTCTCCGCCGCCGCCATGATCGTGGAGATTTTGAATGATGACGGAACCATGGCGCGGCGTCCGGATCTGGAACGCTTTGCGAAGACTCACACACTGAAGATCGGCACGATCGCGGACCTGATCCGCTACCGTCTGAAGAATGAGCGTTCGGTTGAGCGCATTTATGAGGAGTCGGTGGACACAGAATACGGCGCCTTTAAGCTCTGCTGCTACGAGGATCACGTCAACAAGACGGTGCATATTGCCTTGGTGAAAGGCGACCTGAATTCGACCCTGCCGCCGCTGGTGCGCGTTCATATCAAGGATACGTTGCGGGATGTGGTGGGGGTCAAAAGCGAGAAGCTCGGCTGGCCCTTGCGTGCCGCGATGCACCGCGTGGCCAAGGAGGACTCGGGTGTGGTGGTAATACTCCGGCCGGAAGAGTCGCCGCGCGACTTCATGGATAGCGTACGCCTGTTGGATGCCAAGCCGGCGCGGCAACGCGGCGGCGCGACGGTGGTGCGGACTTACGGCATCGGCGCCCAAATACTCAAGGATCTCGGACTGAAGCGCATGCGCGTGTTGAGCGCTCCGAAACAGCTTCAAGGCCTGGCCGCTTTCGACCTGGAAATCACCAGCTACGTGGATGGCGATGATTGAGCGCTGCTTGCGCTTATACTCTTGATGCCCGAAATGCGAGGAATGACTTGTGCCGAATGAACAGCCGAAAATAATCGAGGGAGAATTGCTGGCGCGCGACTTGCGATTCGCGATTGTAGCCGCGCGCTTCAATGACTTTGTGGTGGAACCGTTGATTCGCGGCGCGCTCGATGCGTTGCGGCGCCATGGGGTCGTCGAGAAGCAAATAGAGATCGTGCGCGTGCCGGGAGCGTTCGACATTCCCATCGTCGCACGCAAACTCGCGCTTGCGCATCGCCATGAAGCGCTTATTGCCTTAGGGTGCGTGATTCGCGGGCAAACGCCGCATTTTGACTATGTCGCCGGTGAATGCGCGGGCGGGATCGCGCGAATCGCGCTGGAGTCCGGCGTGCCGATCGCCTTTGGCGTACTGACGACCGACACGGCGGAACAGGCAGTCGATCGCGCCGGCGGCAAAGCCGGCAATAAGGGTGCGGATGCCGCGTTGGTAGCGCTCGAGATGGCGAATCTATTGCGCCGCCTGGATAACTAGGAGCCCGTTTGAGTATTCCGACTTCAGGGCCAACTGCCCATCGGGCCCGCAGTCTGGCACGTCGGCTGGCGCTGCAGGCGCTCTATCAGATCCAGATCAATCCGCTCCCCTGGCAAGACGTCCAGGCGCAATTCGCTCGGGATCCCGAGGCGGATCGGGTCGACCTGGACTATTTTCGAGGGTTAATCGAAGGCATTGCTCCCAATCGTGAGGCATTGGATTTGCGCTTGTCCGGATTGTGCGAAATCGCGCCCGAAGCACTCGATCCCATTGAGCACGCGGTTCTGTGGCTCGGCCTGCACGAATTACAGTCGCATCCCGAGCTGCCTTACCGGGTGGCACTCGCGGAGGCCGTGCAATTGACCAAGCAGTTTGGCGCGACGGATGGACACAAGTTCGTCAACGCTGTGCTGGACCGAGCCGCACAGGAGTCGCGGCCGCAAGAATATGGAACCTGATCTCGGCGAGTTCGAACTAATCCGCCGCTTTTTTGTGAGAGCCGGCTCCGGGCCACGCGATCCTAATGTGCTGCTCGGCATCGGCGATGACGCGGCCCTGCTCGATGTCCCCAAAGGCGCGGACTTGGCCGTTTCCGTCGATACCATTGTGGCCGGGCGGCATTTTCCGGAAGGGTCGAATGCGCACTCGATCGGCCACCGTGCGCTGGCCGTCAATCTGAGCGATATGGCAGCCATGGGCGCGATGCCGGCTTGGGCCACGCTGGCACTGACCATGCCCAGCGCCGATTCGGACTGGCTCGAGAAATTTGCCGGGGGATTTTTGAGCCTTGCCGATACGCATTCAGTCGCGCTGGTCGGGGGCGACACGACTCGCGGTCCGCTCACGGTGAGTGTGCAAATTCTGGGTCATCTTCCGCATGGCACCGCGTTGCGCCGAGGCGGCGGCCACGCCGGGGATATCCTGGCAGTCAGCGGTACGCTGGGCGATGCCGCCGCGGGTCTTGCATTCCTGCAAACGCCGACGGCGGCGAAGCGGTCGGCCGAAGCAGAAGTGCTGATTCAGCGCTTTGACTACCCCACACCGCGTGTGCGGCTGGGTTTGGCGGCACGCGGTATCGCCAGTGCCGCAATGGACCTATCCGACGGCCTCGTCGGCGATCTGCCGAAACTGGCTGACGCCTGCGGGCTTGCCGCGCATGTCCGCATCGAAGCGCTGCCGATGTCGGCCGCGCTGCGCCAATCAGTCAGTTTGGGCCAAGCGCGCGATTGGGCTCTTGCCGGAGGCGATGATTACGAGTTGCTGTTTGCCGTGGCCGCAGATCGCTTCACTGAGCTTCAGGGGGCGGCGAATCAATTGAACTTAACGTTGACCCCGATCGGGGAATTGCATGCCGGTGCCGGAGTGACCTGGTCACTAAACGGCGAGGATTTCTCGCCCGGTGTCTCAGGTTATGAGCACTTTGGCCGAGCCTCGACCCAAATCACAGTTTAGGTCGGGCCACCCCAGTATCCTCGCTCCATTGAAGTCGAATGACGCTGCGCGGCGCACGGTTACCCTTGACCAATACTCGCTCTACTAATCTTGCGAAAGCCTCGCCCGGCCGCGGCTCGTTGCCCGAGAAAATCGGCAAGTACGTCATCATCAATGAAGTCGGGCGCGGCAGCACCGGCGTCGTCTATCTTTCGCACGATCCTTACTACGGGCGCGACGTGGCCATCAAGGTCTACAACGTCGACGCAAGCGGCGATGAAAATCGCAAGAAAATTGCCCGCAAGATGTTTCTATCCGAGGCGCACATGGTCGGAATGCTGCAGCATCCGAACATACTGCCGATTTACGATGCAGGCGAAGAGAACGGCCATTGCTACATCGTGACCGAGCACGTGCACGGCGCGCGCACACTCGCGGCCTATTGCCGTCCTGATAATTTGCTGCGCATCGACGACGTCGTGGAGTTGGTCTACAAGGCAGCTCGAGCACTCCACTATGCGCACAGCCGCGGCGTGATTCACCGCGACATCAAGCCCAGCAACATCATGCTCACGCTGGACAGCGATGTGCGCATCATCGATTTTGGCATCGCGCTGGTCGCCGACTCGGAGATCTCGCGAATTGAAGGCATCGCCGGCAGCCCTTCCTATATGTCTCCCGAGCAGGTGCAGTCGATAGAGCTGACCAATCGCTCTGACTTGTACTCGTTGGGCGCGGTCATGTATGAGCTCTTGACGGGCACTCGGCCGTTTCGGGCCGGCAATTTACAGAAATTGCTGCACCAGATCGTTTTTGCGACACCGCCGCCGATTCATCTGCTTCGGCCCGAGATCCCCGAGGAACTCGAAAACGTTACTGCAATGGCATTGCAGAAGGACCCCGAGAAGCGCTACAAGACCGGGCTCGACTTTGCCGCCGAACTGACGCGCGTGCATCAGAAGCTGCGCGCCCAGTACAACCGCATCGATCAGCAGGAACAGTTCAGCCTGCTGCGAAAACTGAAATTCTTCCATGAGTTTTCTCATGGAGAAATCTGGGAAGTGTTGCGCGCCAGCAGCTGGCAGGACTATGCGGATGCGGAGGAAATCGTCAAGGAAGGCGAGATGGACGACCGCTTCTACATCATCGTCCAGGGCAGAGTGGGCGTGCAGCGCCATGGCAAAGCGCTCGGCTATTTGGACAGCGGTGATTGCTTCGGGGAAACCAGCTACGTGCGCGGCGCGAAGCGCACCGCCACGATTTTCGCTTCAGGCTCCGTGACGGTCATGAAAGTCAGTTCGACGCTCCTGGAACAGGTATCCGCCGAATGTCAGCTGCGTTTCAACCAGGTTTTCTTGCGCAGCATGATCGGCCGTCTGCAAAGCGCGGAGCGGGGTATCGCGGCGCAGTGATATTGATCGGTTGGTATAGCGCTTGTCAGGACGGGTGAGAAGAGTCAAGGCAATAAGGCAGCAGTGCCTTGACTCTTCTCACCCGTCCTGACGAGAACTCGATCTGATCAATATCACATGCCGCGCTACTGGTGGTGTTGGAGCCATATCTGATTTTTCGGCCTACGCGCGCCTATGACGCCACCGACGGCAGCCATTCGAAACTCCTGCTCACGCACTATAGAATTTGAGCGTCCGCGTGCAGAGCTGGGCCACGTGAGCCGCTCAAATTCATTTCTCTTTGTCATGCTCAATCATCGCGTATGCCGAATGATTGTGAATCGACTCAAAGTTCTCCGACTCGACGATATACGCCTTGACGCGCTTGTCTTTGTTGAGCGCCACGGCGACATCCCGCACCGTGTCCTCGACGAACTTCGGATTGTCGTAGGCGCGCTCGGTGACGTACTTCTCGTCCGGACGCTTCAAAATTCCGTAGACCTCGCATGAGGCTTCACGCTCGGCAATATCGATCAATTCTTCCAGCCACATATGCTCGGCGAGCTTCGCCGTCAAGGTAATGTGGGAGCGCTGATTATGCGCGCCATAGTCGGAGATTTCCTTCGAGCAGGGGCAGAGGCTCGTGGTCGGCACTACGACTTTCAGCCAGACTTCAGTCTTTCCGGCGCGATGCTCGCCGAAAATTGTGGCCTGGTAGTTCATCAGGCTTTCGACGCCGGATACCGGAGCCTTCTTCATCACGAAGTAGGGGAAGGTCATCTCGATGTGGCCGGCGCTGGCGGCCAGATGCTCGGTCATTTCCGCCAACATGAGTCCGAAGGACTCGACTGAAATCTCGCGTTCATGGCGATGCAAAATCTCCACGAAGCGCGACATGTGCGTGCCTTTAAAATTGTGCGGCAGATTCACGTACATGTTGAAGTTAGCCACCGTGTGCTGCTCGCCGCGGGCCCGATCCTTGACCTTTACCGGATGATAAATGTCCTTGATGCCCACCTTGTTGATGGGTAATTGGCGCGTGTCGGCATGTCCTTGGACATCCTCCACGGCTTTGACGGTGGGCTTTTTGGCGGAGACGGCGGCGTTCATATACATTTCCTGCTGAAGCGATCAGGCCCAGATGGTGCCGAAACCGCGGAACTCAAGAATTTTAGACCATTCGACCCGGCTTGGCTTTAAGACCCTCGCAGGAGGTGGCGACCAACAGGTGGAAATCGGCCGTAGTGCCCGCTTTTACGCACCTTTGACGCCTAAATCGCGAAACGGGGCTTCAAACGCGGCGCTGAATCACGTACGAGGCCAGCCATGCCAAAACGCGTGCTCCCTCACCGAGGGGTGCGAGCCGCTCGCAGGCGCGCAGCTTCAACTCTCGCGCGCGGCTCTTGGCTGCATCGAGACCCAGCACGCTGGGGTAGGTAGGCTTGTCGCGGGCGGCGTCGGCCCCGCTGGTCTTGCCGATCTCTTCGGTCTTGCCCTCGACATCGAGTATGTCGTCTTGAATTTGAAATGCGAGCCCGATGTCTTGGGCATAGCCGTCCAACGCATCCCAATTCGCCGCGCTCAAAGCAGGCGCACAAGCAGCCGCCATCAGCACGCTTGCGCGAATCAGCGCGCCGGTCTTGAGCCTATGCATGGCTTCGAGTTCCTCCAGCGTCAAGGCCCTGCCCACAGCTGCGAGGTCGATCGCCTGGCCGCCGGCCATGCCCGCGGTACCGCTCGCGTCCGCCAGGATTTGAATCATTTTCAAACGTGCATCGCCTGTGACGCCCGGGGTGCGATCGCGCGAGAGCAATGAGAATGCCAATACCTGCAGCGCGTCGCCGGCGAGAATTGCAGTGGCCTCATCGAAAGCGCGGTGCGTCGTGGGCTGCCCGCGTCGCAGATCATCGTCGTCCATCGCGGGCAGATCGTCGTGAACCAGAGAATAGGAATGGATGAGCTCCACCGCGGCGGCGGGCGCGTCCAACATGTTGACGGGAACTTGCAACGCCTCGCCTGTGCAGTAAACCAGCAACGGGCGCAATCGCTTACCGCCGCCCAAGACGGCATAGCGCTGCGCGGCGTGCAATCGTTGCGGGACCAAATCAGCCGCAGGAAGTGCAGCGTCCAGGACCGTTTGCACGCGCGATTGATAGCCACGCATTCGCGCTTCCACCGCGTCCGCGTTCACGTCGCGATCAGCCGTTATTGGGTTCGTCGGGCATGAAGTTTTCAACCGCCGGTTCGCCGGCTTTTTTCAACAGGATTTCGACTTTCTGTTCGGCTTCCTTCAGAGCGCTCTGGCAGGCACGCGTCAACATCACGCCGCGCTCGAATGCCGCCAGAGATTCCTCCAAGGGCAAATCGCCATGTTCCAAGCGCTCCACCAGTTCCTCCAGGTCGCGCATGGCGGTCTCAAAATCGGGTGTTTCCTGTTTTGTGGGTTTTGGCGTGGGCATGAACGGGAACGGTACACATGCGCTCCCGCGCGGTCAAACCTGAACAGGCTCACAGCGCAGCCGCAAACCGCGCGTAGGAATTTGTCAAGTCGTGAGGCGCGTCACAACCATGGGGTCGCTTGGCGCCCCGTTTTGGGTAACATTGCTGGTGGGAAGCTATATGCCAATGTCAATCAAATCAATGATCGTCTACGGTTGTGTTGCCGCCGTTGTCGTGGCGACCGCAGCGTGCAGTCCCCGGCGCATTCCGCCGATGACCGTATCGGATCTCATGGAAGATCGCGTCGCGCTCGATGGCGTGCTCATGAAGTGCAATCGCGATCCTGGGAAGGCGCGCAATGATTCGGACTGTTTGAATGCGCGTATCGCGATCGAGCGCCTCGCGGCGCGGGTCGATCCTTCGGTGGAAGCGAAGCACGTCGAAGATTTTGAGCGCAGCCGCGAGCAGTTGCGGATGACTGAAGACAAGAAGCGGCAGGAGCAGGAATCCAAGGCTAAGGTGGACGCCTACCACCTGCCGGTGATACCCGTTGAGCCCACACCCCCTCCCAAAGATCCGCAGTCGCCGACCGTCAGTCAGACGAATCTTTAGGAGCCAACTGCTCTAGGTTCTAACTCCTCGCGCCATCGGCGCTCATTCCGCGGCGTGACGCCGCTTTGCCTTCAACAAAACATCCACCGCTTCGGGCCGATCATCCCAGTAGTCCAGGCGAACCCTTCCGTCCGGCAATTGAGTCACCGTGGCAGGCGCCGCGCTGGAGGTACAGTACCAGCCCGACGGCAGCACCACCGCGTTTCGCGGCCTTCCCAAACTGCGATCGAAAATCAGCTCATCGCCGTCTAATTTGTAGCTCACCGGTGCCGTATACGTCTCCGCTATGCGCAGCCGCAGCGTCTGTCCTGCCTGCAGGGCCGGAAATGGAATCACCACAACTCGAGCCGTGGCCGCCGCCTCTTCACCCACGTTGATTTTGGATGCCGCCAATTCTGCGCCGCTCATTTCCAGTGTCTTCAGCGTGGCTCCGGTATCCAAAATGCTCGCGGAGGGATGGCTGGCGACGCTGCCTTCGCGAACGATGTTCGCGTAGCCGCTGATGCCTGGCCGCGTCTCGGTGTAGTCGTGGTACAGGCTGAATGCATGCGTTTCAGGCTGCTGCAGAAAGTACACAATGTCCCGGTCCTCGTGCGCGCGCTCCGAGAGCCGCTCCTGCTCAGGTTGGCCGGCGAAGGGCGACTCCCAGCTTCGCGTGGCCGTCGGCGCTTTCGGCAACGCGGCAGCTCCCGTCTGCGCCGTCTTGGTTGCCCGCAGCACCAAGGGCGCTTCGCCGCTTCCCGCATGTAGAAAGCTGATCGCGATACGTCCATCCTTCTCGGTCAGAATTTGCGAGGGCACCGTCAATCCCGTCACTTCATATCCCGGCGGCAGCACGACTTTGTTGCGCTTTATACCCAAGGGTCGATTGAAGACGATTGCGTTGCCCTCCACGAAGTAGCTCTTCGTGTCTTTATAGGTTTTGACGATTACCACGCGGCCTTGGCCCTGCAATGGAACCGGCCGTGCCAGCGTGACTTTGATGTACTGCGTGTCCAAATCCGCGTCGCGCATCAACGGATCTGTTCGTGCCTGCGCGCCGCTGACGACGTCAAAATGAAGCGGCGTGCCGCTCATCGCGTCATAAACGCTCTCGTCGCTCGCGGCACTGCCCTTGCGAATGGGGTTGTAGAAAAATTTCGCGCCTGCCGTGGTCGCCGTTACTTCATAATAAATCCTGAAGCTTGCCGTCTCGGGAGCGAGCAGCTCGTAGCGCGTGTACTCGTCTGTTTCGGTTTGCGCGACCGCGGTCGGAAAGTACAATCCATCCTTGTTCGCGGGCGGCGCCTCGGCATGCGCGGCCGCGATCAATACCAGCCCCGATGCAAGCGCCGCTGAATGCAGTATTCTCATAAATGACCTCGTTTTTCTTCACCCTCACTATAGGCGCGCATCGACATTGAGGGAATCCACCAGTTACTTCGCACCCTCCCTGCCGTTAAGATTGCGTGAGATCAAACATAAATACTCATTCGGAGAACATTAATGAATCGATTCAAGATCGGTGCTTTCCTGGGTGTCGCCCTGGTGCTGGCATTGCCGGCGTTCCTGGCTGCAGCACCTGCATCGAGCCCGCCGGATAAAAAGCCGGAAAACGACTCGGAAAAATCAGACGGTGGGAGATTTGAGCCTTTCAAATCAGAGTCGGTCAGCAGTAACGGTACCGTGACCATCGGAGGCCAATCGATCGCTTATCAAGCGGTCGCGGGCACGCTCATCGTGCACCCGAAAGACTGGGACGATGTGCCGCGCGATCCCAAGGCAGATCGCGCCAACCCGGCGGCCGGCGATGAGGGTGCGGCGGGCAAGAATCCGACCGCTGAAGCCTCGATGTTCTACGTTGCCTATTTCAAGAATGGCGGCGGTTCCCGGCCCGTGACATTTATCTACAACGGCGGTCCCGGTTCTGCAACCGTTTGGTTGCATATGGGCGCCTTCGGACCCCGGCGCATCGTGACCGCAACCGACGGGCACACGCCCGCGGCCCCTTACTCCTTGATCAACAATGCTTCGAGTTTGCTCGATGCGTCCGATCTGGTGTTCATTGATGCGCCCGGCACAGGATTCAGCAGGATTGCCGGCAAGGACAAAGAGAAGGCGTTCTATGGCGTGGACCAAGACGCCTATGCTTTCGCCCAATTCATCTCGCAGTTTCTCACCAAGTACGGGCGCTGGAATTCTCCCAAGTATTTGTTCGGCGAGAGCTATGGAACTCCGCGCTCGGCCGTGCTCATCAATCAACTCGAGTCGGACCGCTCAATTGATTTCAACGGTGTAATCCTGCTGTCGCAGATTCTCAATTTTGACTTAAGTCCCGATCGTCCCACCGGCAACCCCGGCATCGACTTGCCCTATCAGACCGTTCTTCCCACCTATGCTGCGACCGCCTGGTATCACAAGAAACTGCCCGGCGATCATAAGGATCTCGAATCCCTGTTGGCGGAAGTGGAGCAGTTCGCCATGGGCGACTACGCGCGCGCACTGGCGGCGGGTTCTGATCTGAGTGCTGCAGACAAACGCGCGATGGCAGAAAAACTGCACGAGTACACCGGCCTTTCCGTCGACTACATCGTGAAAGCGGATCTGCGCATCGATGGCGGGGAATTTCGGCAAAACTTGCAGGACGGTACTGGATTGACCACGGGCCGCCTGGATACGCGCTTTTCCGGTCCGGACATCGATCCACTGAGCCAACGCGCGGAATACGATCCGCAGTCCACGGCCTTGGGATCCGCCTATGTCTCCGCGTTCAATGAGTATGCGCGCAAGGAACTTCGCTATGGCGGCGACCGGGACTTCCATCACAGCAGTTCAGCGGGCAGGGATTGGAGTTTCGCGCATCAGCAGCCGGGCCAGAGTCAGCGCTTTGGTTCAGCCCGTCAGGGTTCCAACGTCATGCCTGACCTTGCGAACGCGATGAAGATCAATCCGAACCTAAAGGTCCAGCTGAACGCGGGCTATTTCGATCTTGCGACGCCGTTCTACCAGGGCATCTATGAGATGCATCATTTGCCGATTCCCGCAAATCTGGTTTCGAATATCGAATACAAGTTCTACGACTCCGGCCACATGGTCTATGCCAAGGACGCATCGTTGAAGCTGTTGCACGACAATGTCGTCGAGTTCATCCGCAAAACCAGCAACCAGGGTAAGTGAAGGCGGAAGGTTAAGTCGAAAGGCTGAATCGCGGAAAGTTAACGCGCGGAAGGTCGCGCAGCGATTGGCGCTGCGCGACCCTTTAGGTTAGCGCGGGGGCGGTGCGTCTTTGAGATACGTGGCGAGCCACTGGTGCACCTCTTCGTAGAAATGGCGGCTATCCTCAGGTTTCAGAATCCAGTGCCACGCGTCAGGCCAGACCAGTAGTCGGCTCGGGACGCGCATTCGCTGCAGCGCGCTCCAATTCTCGAGCGTATTGTTGATGGGCACCCTGAAGTCGCGCTCGCCGATGCTGAGAAGCATCGGTGTCTTCCAGTTCGCCGCATAAGTGAGGGGGCTCTGATCGCGCCATACAGGATTTCCTTCCCACGGCGGCCCGCCATTGGTCACTTCGCGGCCATAGATGCCGTCGCTGGTGCCCCATTGACTGGTGAGATCAACCTCGCCGGCGTGGCTGACAATGCATTTGTAGCGGGTGGTGGTGGCTTCGATCCAATTGGCCAAATGTCCGCCGTAACTGGCGCCGGCGGCGCAAGCCCTGGACCCATCGATAAAGGAATAGCGCTTGATGGCCTCATCGACCGCCTGGTTGATTTCATCCCCCGGTGTTCTCAAAGGATCAAGCTTTATGGCCTGCGCGAACTTCTCTCCAAAGCTGGTGGACCCGGTGTAGTCCGTCATCAAGATGACGTAGCCGGGCGCGGCCAACAAGTGATAGTTCCAGCGCAGTCCGATCTGATCCGGGTTGTTGCTCGCCGCTCCGCCGTGAATCAAGACCAGCAGCGGATACTTTTTTGCGGCGTCAAAGGCCGGCGGCAGCACAATCATGTTGTGAATGTTGCGGCCCTTTGCGCTGGTGAAATAGAAATGCTGCGGAGGGCGCCAATCGATTGCCGCGGCGGCGGCAGTATTCACCCGAGTCAGATTGATGTGGCTGCGCCGCGCGGGATCGATGCGCACAATTTCTGCCGGGCTTACCGAACTGCCGTAGGCCGCGATGAGAATGGCCTTCGCCGCCTTTTGCGGAATCTCGAGCGAGGTGTAGCCGCCCGTGGCGGGCTCGATAACCAAGACCGGTTTGCCGCCGTCCGCGGCAACCTGATAAAGATTTTCCTTTCCGGCGTCCGGTACCAGCAGGAAGACCTGCTTACCGTCCGGGGTCAGCGCATACTGCGAAGGATCACGGTCGAAGTCGCGTGCGACCAGCGTCGGTTCGCCGCCCGCGGGCCACGCGACTCTATAGAGCCGCGGTAGATGGTAGACCTCAGAATCCTGCAGCTCGTATTTGAAGAACAGTGATTTGCCGTTGGGGCTGAAGCTCGCGTCGCCGTACTCTCCGGCGGCCGCACTCACGATGCGAGGTTCTCCGCCGTCCGCGGCCATGCGATATAGGTGATAGCCGACGTGCGTGTACGCGGCATGCCACCGTTCTGTAGTGGCGGTAAAGACCACCTCGCGCCCGTCTGGACTCCACAGCGGTGCGAGTGTCACGCCCGAATCGGTTTCCGATCCCGAATATCCCGAAGTGCGCGCCAGGGCGGTGCCGGAAAGAATGTCCTTGGGTTGAGAGCCTGGCTCGATGGATTGCACCATCAGGGTGGGTTGCCGATCGTCCAGCCATTGATTCCAAAAGCGGATCGGAAAGTGCTCATAGGTTCGCACGTTGTATTTGCGCGCCTTGCGTTCCGCCGCAATTTTTTTGTTGGCTTCATCGTCCATCGCATTCGGATAGACAACCGATTCGAATAGAATCGCCTTGCCGTCCGGCCGCCATTTGGGGTTTGCGGCACCAGTGGAGACCGAGGTGAGTCTGCGTGCTTCGCCTCCCTCGGCGAGATTCAAAATATAAATTTGCTCGGCCTCGTCCGTTTCACGCTTGGTTGTGAAGGCGATGCTGCTGCTGTCCGGAGACCACGCGACCCCGCCCTCCGGGGCTTTGGTGTTGGTGATCCGTCGCGGCACCTTGAGGCCATCGGCGGGAACCAACCACAGGTCGCTGACGGCTTTGTCGGTTTCGTAAGAGGGTTCCACCACGGAGTACACGACCCACTTGCCGTCGGGACTCGCGACCGGTGCGCCGACGCGCTTCATCATCCACAACGCTTCGTGGGTAATCGGCTTGAGTGCAGGGGATTCTTCAGCCATCGACGCCGCGGGCGCCAAGACATACAGCATCATCGCGAAAGTGCAAAGCTTAACCGGTAGGTTCATCTTATTTCCCCGCGAGAAACGCCGGCCTTCAGGCCGGCGAGGGATAGCGACACACGTAGCCTCGCGTGCCTCCCACGATGCGCATTTCTCGATGTTTGCCAAGGTGTTATGGGATAGAAATTTGGTATACTGTATGGATGTCCAGCTCTCGATGTAGCGCTGTTCGGGTCCTGCGCCTGCGGGTGAAGGACAATCACGCTCTGTGGCTTTGCGGCTTGGCGCGCGAGGTCAACACGGTGTTCGATTACTGTAACGAACTGTCGGTCAAAGTGTTCGAGCGCGAGCGGCGTTTCTTGTCGGGATTTGATTTCTGGCCCTTTCTCAAAGGCGCTACGCGCGGTGACTGTGCCTTGCATCTTCCGGTTCAAGCGGTGCAGGAGATCGCGGAAGAATACGCGCGACGACGCCGACAACATCAAAAAATTCGACTGGCCTGGCGCAAGAGTGGTGGGGCACGCCGCTCCCTCGGCTGGATACCCTTTAAAGTCAGAACGATTTGCTATCGAGGGGGACAGATCTACTTCGCGGGACGTTGGTTGTCGCTGTGGGACAGCTATGGACTGGGCAACTTCGAACTGCGGGCAGGTAATTTCAGTGAAGACGGCCGCGGACGCTGGTTTCTGAATGTCTGTGTGCCGCGCACGCAGCGAGTTCGGGATGAGAGAAATAAACCCTCCGTGAACTCGATTCTCGATCGCTCGGTCCCGAGCCTGGGCATCGATCTGGGGTTGAGAACTTTTGCCGCCTTCACGGATGAGGCGCTGCCACCGATCGAGGCGGAGCGCTTTTACCGCGACTTGGAACCCGCTCTTGCCCGCGCCCAGCGCGCCGGCCATCGAAACCGAACCCGAGCCATTCACGCCAAGATCGCGAATCGGCGCAAAGATTTCTTGCATAAATTGAGCACCCGTCTGGTCAAAGCCAACGGTGCGATCTTCGTTGGCAACGTGAATGCCTCCGCGCTCGCAAAGACCCGACTGGCCAAGTCGGTGCTCGATGCGGGTTGGAGTACATTCCGAACCATGCTGCTGTATAAGTGCGATGACGCAAGCGTGTGGTTTGCTGAAGTTGATGAAGCGTTTTCCACCCAGACCTGCAGCCGGTGTAACAGCCGCGCCGGCCCTAAAGGCCGGAAAGATCTTGGAATAAGCGGATGGCAGTGCACTGTGTGCGAAGCGGTCCATGATC
>Ga0193726_1000497_pt1 | contig 40771 bp, 36 predicted proteins | sample H2c1metaG_FD_144928 | JGI IMG/M metagenome (GOLD analysis project Ga0193726, IMG submission 144928) | Soil microbial communities from a riparian zone of the East river system, Colorado, United States - H2c1 | ecosystem: Environmental > Terrestrial > Soil > Riparian zone | place: USA: East River... | reverse complement strand
ACATCGCGCATGCCATCACGGCCAACAATCCGGAAGTCTTCCTCATGGTGCTGCTGGTCGACGAGCGGCCGGAGGAAGTCACCGACATGCAGCGCACGGTGAAGGGTGAGGTCGTGAGCTCGACCTTCGACGAGCCGGCCAGCCGCCACGTCGCTGTCGCCGAAATGGTGATCGAGAAGGCCAAGCGCCTGGTCGAGCACAAGAAGGACGTGGTGATCCTGCTCGATTCGATCACCCGCCTGGGCCGCGCCTACAACACCGTGGTGCCCAGTTCTGGCAAGGTGCTGACCGGTGGTGTCGACGCCAATGCCCTGCAGCGGCCCAAGCGCTTCTTCGGCGCCGCCCGCAACATCGAGGAAGGCGGCTCGCTCACCATCATCGCCACCGCCCTGATCGATACCGGCAGCCGCATGGACGAGGTGATCTTCGAGGAATTCAAGGGCACCGGTAACTCGGAAATCATCCTCGACCGCAAGGTTTCCGACAAGCGCACCTTCCCGGCCATCGACATCACCAAGTCGGGCACCCGCAAGGAGGAGCTGCTGGTCGACCGCGCGACCCTGTCGAAGATGTGGGTGCTGCGCCGCATCCTCATGCCGATGGGCGCGGTGGATGCGATCGAGTTCCTGCTCGACAAGCTGCGGACCGCCAAGACCAACCAGGACTTCTTCGGCTCGATGAACCAGTAACGCTGCATCTCCGCCCTTCAAACGTCCTCTCCGCCCGCGCAGCGGGGGGAGAGGAAGGGGACCCGCGCGTAAGCGCGGGGGAGGTGAGGTGGGTCTTCGTCCGCCTCACACATATCGTTTCTGTTGAGAGACCACCTCACCCTCCCATTGCTTCGCAATGGGCCCCACCCTCTCCCCCGCTCCGCGGCGGAGAGGGACTCTGACAGCAGAGCGAGATCTCACGCCCTGTCGCCACTCCGCGCAAAAACCGCGCTGGCATGCACGATGCGCTCGCCGTTACAGATGAGATAGCAGTTGGCGAAGGCCAACCGTCCGCCCACCTTGTGCACGTCGACATGCGCCTCGACCCAGTCGCCGACCTTGGCACCGCCGGCGAAGTCCGTCGTGACGCTCGCGGTGGTCAGCATGGGCGAGGGCGTCTGGCTGCGTGTTGTGCGGTAGCCCAGCGCGATGTCGCACATCGTCATCAGCAGGCCGCCATGGGCGCCGCCGCGGCCGTTGGCGTGCTTGGGTTGGATCCGCAGACCGACCACGAAGGTACCGTCGTCGTTCGTCTTGTAGAAGAACGGCCCGTTGTGATCGAGGAACGGGCTGGTGCGGAACAGGGGTTTGAAGCCGTCGGGTGTCGGATGCTCCATCGCTAGACTCCCAGGTCGGAGGCTACGGCCCGCCGCTGCTCGACGCTGACATCGACCTTGACCCCGAACCAGGCCTCGAAGCCGATCCTGCCCTGGTGCAGCAGCATGCCGAGCCCGTCGATGCAGCGATTGCCGCGCCCGCGGGCGGTTGCCAGCAGGGCGGTCTCGAGGGGCGTGTAGACGATGTCGTACACCGCCGCCGTGTGCGGCAAGTGCGCGAGATCGAGGTCGAGCGGCGGCTGACCTCTCATGCCGAGCGAGGTGGTGTTGACCAGGAGGGTCACGCCTTCCAGCGCCTGCGCGCGGCGCTCCCAGCGGTCGACCACGATCTGCCGTCCGTCGTCCGGGGTGAAAGCAACACCCAGGTCGATCGCCGTACTCTTGGTGCGATTGACCAGGCGCAGCTCGGGAACGCCGGCATCCACCAGGGTCGCGACGATCGCCCGCGCGGCGCCACCGGCGCCCAGCACGACAACCGGACCGGTGTTTGGCCGCCAGTGGGGAGCGTTGTATCGCAGCGCCTCCATGAAGCCGAAACCGTCGCTGTTGCGGCCTTCGAGCAGGCCGTCGGCCTGCTTGATGACGGTGTTGACCGCGCCGATTCGCGCCGCGCCGGGATGGATGCGGTCGAGCAACGGCATGATCTCGATCTTGTGCGGCAAGGTGAGGTTGCAGCCGCGCGCGTTGGGCGTGCGCCGCAGGAACGCCACGAGTTCCTCCAGCGCCGCGCGCCTGGGCTCGACCGGCAGGCGGCCGTAGTAGCCGTCGATCTTGTGCTGCTTCAGCCAGAAGCCGTGCAGCGCGGGCGAGCGCGAATGCTCGACCGGCCAGCCGACGATGCCGGCGAACGGCCGATCACGCGCTTCTTCCAGGAGTTTGTCGTAGGGGTTCATGCCGCTTGCTCCAGGCCGATGCCATGTTCCGCCAGGAAGCCGAGCAACGGCAGCAGCGGCAGGCCGAGGACGGTGAAGTAGTCGCCCTCTATCTTGTTGAAGAGATGGGCGCCCAATCCTTCGAGCTGGTAGGCGCCGACCGAGGCGCACACGGCCTCGCCCGCGCGCGCCAGATAAGTGTCGAGGAAGGATCCGGTGAAGGGCCGCATGGTGAGACGCCCGCGCTCGCTCCAGTGCCAGAGCCGCACGCCACCCTGGGCCACGACCACCGAGGAACAGAGTTCGTGCGTCTGGCCGGCGAGGGCCAGGAGCTGCCGGCGCGCGGCGGCAAGGGTGGCCGGCTTGTCGAACAGCCGGCCGTTGCAGGCCAGCGTCGAGTCCGCGCCGATCACCATCGCCGCAGCATGGCGCGACGACACGCGCACCGCCTTCATCTCGGCCAGTGTCGTGGCGATGTCCTGCGGCGAGGCGCGTTCGCCCAAGAGGCTTCGCGTCACCTCGTCCTCGTCGACACCCGACGGCTCGATCTCGAAGGAGAGACCGGCATTGGTGAGGAGCTGGCGGCGCGAGCGGCTGGCGGAGGCGAGGATGAGGGGTGCGGGCATGATGGCTGAAGGTCAGGCGGGCTCCAGGCGGAACAGGCCGCCGTCGTCGCTTTGGGTGACGAGATAGATCAGCCCATCCGGCCCTTGGCGCACGTCGCGGATATAGGGAAGACGGTCGACGAGCAACCGCTCTTCGCTCCGGTAGCGCTCGCCGTCGAGTTCGATGCGGAACAGCGCGTAGTTGGAAAGCGCGCCTGTGAACAGCGAACCTTTCCAGCCCGGGAACTTGTCGCCGGTGTAGAGGCTGAGCCCGCAGGGCGAGATCGAAGGCACCCAGGTGCGCAGCGCATTCTCCATGCCGGGCAGGCTTCGGTTGTCGGTGATCTTGCTGCCGTCGTAGTTGACGCCGTAGGTGGCCAGCGGCCAGCCGTAGTTGGCGCCGGCCTTCAGGATATTCAGCTCATCGCCACCCTTGGGGCCATGCTCGACCTCCCAGACCCTGCCGGTCTCGGGATGGAGCGCGAGCCCTGCGGGTTGCGGTTGCCCCAGGTGAAGATTTCCGGCCGGGCACCGGCCTTGCCGACGAAGGGATTGTCCGGCGGCACCGAACCATCGTCGCGCAGGCGGACAATCTTGCCGGCGAAATCGCCGAGATCCTGCGCGCGCTGCATCTGGAAGCGGTCGCCGATGCTGACATACATCAGCCCGGCCCGGTCGAAGGCGATGCGCGAGCCGAGATTGAGGCTGCCCTGGCTCCTGGGCAGGGCCTCGAAGATCACCTTGACGTTGCCAAGGCCGCCATCGCCCAGTTCGGCGCGGGCGACCGTCGTGGCCGTGCCGCTGCCGTCGCCCGAGATATAGGAGAGATAGAGCGTGCGATTCTGCGCGAAGTGGGGGTGCAGGCAGACATCGAGCAGGCCGGCCTGGCCGCCCGCCCTGACCGGTGGCACCCCCGACAGGGCCCGCGGCTCCAGCCGGCCGTTGGCAAAGACGCGCAGCCGGCCCGGCCGCTCGGTGATCAGCATCCGGCCGTCGGGCAGGAAGGCGATGCTCCAGGGCTGCACCAGATCGCGGCTGAGCGTCACCAGCCGATAGCCGGCCTTGGCGCTTTTCAGCGTTTCCTGGGCGCGGACGACCGCCGGCGCGGCCAGGACGCTTGTTGCAGCCAGGACGAAACGGCGCCGATGCATAAACCCTCCTGACATCAGGGAATGTGCCGCCCGGAGGCGGCGGGCTGGCGCGCGGAAAGGCGGCCACTATACTCGACGCCCGCAATCGACCCTATGACGCGAAAGGGACCCCTGCTTTGACCGATCGCTATCTGCGCACCGGCATTTTCCTGGCACCATTCCATGCGCTGGACGAGAATCCCACCCTCGCCATCGAGCGCGACATGGAGCTGGTCCAGCATCTCGACCGGTTGAACTACCATGAGGCCTGGATCGGCGAACATCATTCCGGCGGCTTCGAGATCATCGCCAGCCCGGAGATGTTCATCGCCGCTGCCGCCGAGCGCACGCGCCACATCCGGCTCGGCACCGGCGTCGTGTCGCTGCCTTACCACAATCCCTTCATGCTGGCCTCGCGCATGACCCAGCTCGACCACATGACGCGCGGCCGCGCCATGTTCGGCGTCGGTCCGGGCGCGCTGGTCCATGACGCGGCCAAGATCGGCATCAAGGCCGCCGAGCAGCGCGACCGCATGAACGAATCGCTCGACGTCATCGTCGAGCTGATGGAAGGCAAGTCGGTGACGCGCAAGACCGACTGGTTCGACCTCACCGCCGCGCAACTCCAGCTACAACCCTACAGCCAGCCCAACATGGAGATGGCCGTCGCCTGTGCCCGCTCGCCGGTCGGGGCGGTCGCCTCGGGCCGCCACGGCATCGGCATGCTGTCGATCGGCGGCACGTCGGACGACGCGCTGAAGGCGCATGCCGCCAACTGGAATATCTATACCGACCATGCCCAGCAGAACGGCAAGGTGGCCGACCGCGCCAAGTGGCGCATCGTCACCTTCGCCCACGTGGCGCCGACGCGCGAGCAGGCCTTCGAGGAGGTGAAGTTCGGCCTCGATCGCTTCACCCAGTATTTCACCGACGTCGCCACCTTCCCGATCCTGCCGCCCGGCATCACTGACGCGGCCGAGTTCCTGACCAAGGAAGGCGTCGCCTGCATCGGCACGCCGGATGACTGCATCCGCCACTTCGAGCGGCTGTGGAAGGGCTCGGACGGCGGCTTCGGCGCCGTCCTGCTGCTGGCCCACAACTGGGCCGACTGGCCGGCGACGCAGCGTTCCTACGAGCTGATGGCGCGTTACGTCCATCCGCACTTCCAGCGCCAGTCGAACATGCCGAGGCAGCAGAGCTACGACATCGCCACGTCCAACCGCGGCATCTATTCGGTGCAGTCGCAGGCGGCGGTGGAGACCGAGATCGAGAAGTACCAGGCGGCGCAGTCCAAGCGCGCCGCCGAGTAGAGCAAGAACGGAAGAGCAAGACCCAAGGGGAGCTTCAGATGTCCAAGTCGATTCTAATGCACGAGAATGGCGGACCGGAGAAGATGCAGATTCACGACGTCGAGGTCGGCGCGCCCGGCCCCGGCCAGGTGAAGATCCGGCACACCGCGATCGGTCTCAACTTCATCGACGTCTATACCCGCTCCGGCCTCTACAAGACGCCGCTGCCCAACGCCGTGGGGCGCGAGGCGGCCGGCGTGATCATCGAGGTCGGGCCGAAGGTGAAAGGTTTCAAGAAGGGTGACCGCGTCGCCTATTGCGGCGTGCTGGGCGCCTACTGCCAGGAGCGCCTCATGGGCGTCGACCAGCTCGTGCATGTGCCCAAGGGCGTGACCGACGAACAGGCCGCCGCCATCATGCTGAAGGGCATGACGACGGAGTATCTCGTCGACCAATGCGCCAAGGCATGGCTCAAGAAGGGCGACATCGTGCTGTTTCATGCCGCTGCCGGCGGTGTCGGCCTGCTGTTCGGCCAATGGGCCAAGGCGCGCGGCTACAAGGCGATCGGCACGGTCTCCTCGCCGGAGAAAGCAGCCCTTGCCAAGAAGAACGGCTACAAGTGGGTGATCGACTACACCAAGGAAGACGTCGCCAAGAAGGTGAAGGAGATCACCAAGGGCAAGGGCGTGCCGGTGGTGTTCGACGGCGTCGGCAAGGACACCTGGGAGGCCTCGCTCGACAGCCTGCAGCCGCGTGGCCTTCTGGCCTCGTTCGGCAACGCATCCGGTCCGGTCGCGCCGGTGCCGCCCGGTGTGCTGAACACCAAGGGCTCGCTCTATCTCACGCGGCCCAGCCTCGGCGCCTACACCGCCACCCGCAAGGACCTCGAAGCCAGCGCCAAGTCGCTGTTCAAGATGGTCAAGAGCGGCAAGGTGAAGATCGCCATCGACCAGCGCTACCCGCTGGCCGAAGCGGGCCAGGCCCATATCGACCTCGAAGGGCGCAAGACGACCGGGCAGACCGTCCTGGTCCCCTGATCGAACCTCGGGCGTTCAGCGTTCGATGATGATCGTCGGCCTGACCGGCTCCATTGGCATGGGCAAGTCGACCGCGGCCAGGATGCTGCGGCAGATGGGGGTGCCGGTGTACGACGCCGACGCCGCCGTCCATGCGGTGCAGGCGCCGGGCGGCGCGGCGCTGCCGCCGATCGAGGCGGCGTTTCCCGGCGTCGTGAAGAACGGAGTGCTCGACCGCCAGGCGCTGGGCGCACGCGTGTTCGGCAACAAGGCAGCACTGCGCAGGCTCGAGGCCATCGTGCACCCGCTGGTCGGCCAGCGGCAGCGCGCCTTCCTGAAGCGGGAGGCGCGGCGCGGCGAAAAGCTGGTCGTGCTCGACATCCCGCTGCTGTTCGAGGGCCTGGGCGACCAGCGCGTCGACGCCACCCTGGTGGTGAGCGCGCCGATCTTCCTGCAACGCCATCGGGTCATGGCGCGCCCCGGCATGACGGCCGACCGGCTCGACGGCATCCTGCGCCAGCAGGTGCCCGACGTCCTGAAGCGGCGCAAGGCCGACATCGTGATCCCGACCGGGCTGGGGCTGGCGCCGACACGCGCCGCGCTTGCCAAGGCGGTGGCAGAGCTCAGGCGCCGGCGCGGCCGCTTCTGGCCGCCCAATCCCTGGCGGGAGAAACACACAGCCCGCCTTGCGCAAGCCCGCCGCAAATAGGCTAGAAGAGTCCGATGCGCGAGATCGTCCTCGACACCGAGACCACCGGCCTCGATCCGCTCGCCGGCCATCGCGTGGTCGAAGTGGGCTGCATCGAGCTTATAAACACCGTGGCCACCGGCCGGACGTTCCACGCCTACTTCAATCCTGAAATGATCATGCCGGCCGGGGCGCAGGACATTCACGGCCTGACCGACGAGTTCCTGGCCGACAAGCCGTTGTTCGCCGAGCGCGTCGAGGAGTTCCTGGCGTTCATCGCCGATGCCCAGCTCGTGATCCACAATGCGCAGTTCGACATCGGCTTCCTGAATGCCGAGCTCGAAAGGGTCAAGCAGCCGAAATTGACCAACCCCTATATCGACACCGTGTCGATGGCGCGCCGCAAGTTCCCCGGCCAGCGCGCCAGCCTGGATGCGCTCTGCGAGCGCTTTGACATCGACAATTCCAGCCGCACCAAGCACGGCGCGCTGCTCGATTCGGAGCTGCTGGCCGAAGTCTATCTCGAGCTGAGCGGCGGCCGGCAGCGCGACCTCGGCCTCGCTCCCGAGATGGGCGCCGCGGTCACGGTGATCGGCTTGACCGTCGATAACCGCCCGGTGCGCCCGCCCCGGTCGCATATGCCGAGCGCCGCGGAACTCGCCGCGCATGCGGCCTTCCTGCTGCAGCTCATCGATCCGCTCTGGCTGAAGGCCTGAACGGTGCAGTGAGTCCAAAACCCGGCGCGCCCTCGGGCTCTTACATTGGGCAGCTGCCGAGCAGATGGATATCCTTGCTGAGATCCTTTGTCTGGGGCAGCAACTCATCGGTACACTGCTGAATCATCCATCAGCGGCACCCGCCGCTACACGACACAGATCGAGTGTTCACGTGCAAAGATGGACGGCAGAAAAACGCAAAAACCTGGAGGGCGGACAGGTCGACCCTCAAAAAGTGAGATAGTACAGCCTCAAAACATGGAGCCGCGAAACCTGGCAACTCCATGTTAGCCGTCCATGTTTTCGTTCGGGAATTCTCCACTCACCGCCACTGACTTCACCGCGCGGCAGACGGAGAAACCACGAGCGCCATCCGCTGAATGGCCTCCGTTGCCTGCACAGCCAGTCTGTGTCGTCAACTGGAGAGCCCGCGATGTTCAATCTCTTCTTTCGTCCGTCCGTCCCTGGCTTTCGCGTCAAAGCGCAGCAGGACGTACCTGGCTTCAACATCGGCGAAAACGATGGGCCGCCCCTGGAAGCGGGAACACGACCGTATCTCGATGAGGCGCAAACACAGACGCCGCCCATAGTCACCTCTTTCACATTGGGTTCGGATGGCTTGACGCAATCGGCTCCGCCGATCGGCTTTGCCGGCATTCGCGATGACGTACCGGGGTTCAACCTGAACGAAAGCGGAGTTTCACCCCAACGGGTGCCCTGGTTCGATGGGATGCGCCAGGGCTCGGCCCCCTCGGAGTATCCGGACACCCTCGAACCGGAGCCGCTCCCGCGAGATGCAGGGGAGCCTGTTCAGGTAACGACACCACAGCTTCCCGAGTGGCTTGTTGCGCTCCTGGGCATGCCACGGCCGCGCTTGTCGAGCGCGGTCGATCCCCGGACCAGCCAGCGCATCGTGCCCTATGCACCGCCGATCCGTCCGCTCAGCGCCTACCAGCCGACAAACCAGAGCGTGCGCGCAATGGAAGGCAGACCTGTCGGTGATGCCAGCACGTTGCCGGACTCGGGCTCAGTCGAAACGCCCAACGACGAAGTCTGGCCAACGCGCGACATGCTTGGGCAGTGGTCCGACTTTGATGCTCGCACCGGTATTACGACCGCACAGAACTCTAATCCGCCATTATCCCAGGAAGCGGCATGGAATGCGTGGCTCCAGCCGCTGAAGGAGAGTCAGCCATCGACGCAGTTGGGTAGAGACCAAGGGACTGTTCCATCAGGTGCCGGAACGGTACGGCCGCCGATGAGCGTTCCTCCGACGCTGTCGCTCAGTCCTGCGAGAGACTCCAACTTTGTCCTGGCCAAGGCCGCCGATGCTGACGTGCCGTCGGTGAAGCAACAAAGACTGGTGCCGCGAGATCAGGAGACGCAACGGGAGGATCAGGCGTCGCCGCCCAGCATCATGCCAGGGTACGCCGACGAGTCCTATTTCAACAATGCGCTTGCCCGCATGCAGCTGCCGGCGAACACGCGTATGGCCTCCGTACCGAACATCCGGGGCACCGTCATCGCGAGCTTCGCCGACGGAGGGACACTCGATTGGATGCCGTATCCGGCATATGGCCCCAGCGCTGAGCTCGGGACACCTGTTGGGCACCTAGGCCGGCGCATCGATGCCAAGCCTGGCAACCTTCGTTTCCGAAACAATCCGCCAAGGCTGGTAGATCTGCGTGGGCCGGAGGGACACGAGGGCACGCGTCCGTCGATGTCAGATGCGTATCCAGAACCGCTTATCCCTGGAGCGCAATATGCCCAGGTTGTCATTCAGCAAAATGGGGCTGTAACCGGCAACGCCAGGATCGACCGTACGACGGAGCGTCTCCTTTCAGTCCTTGCTGACACCATCCAGTCGCTAGGTCCTGGGGCAGGACCTATTTTCGGAATCCGGGCACATGTTGAGTTTGGAAGGAGGGTTGAGGAGCTGAACATTCCCGGCATCCGAGATAAGGGAGTAGAGCAGAGCTTCAGCCTAGGAAGAGCCGCCCGATATGGGCTGGAGGGTAGCGTGAGGACCGACGTTGTGTTACGCGATCGAGAGGGGATTCCTATCGCGGTGTACGATCTCAAGACCGGCAACGCCAGGTTGACACCAGCACGAGTACGGGAGATCAGAGACGAACTCGGTCGGCCGAATATTCCCGTGATCGAACTTCGATATAGGGAAGAAAGCTCAATACTGAGATGAGCATTAAACTCAAGACACTCCGACTTATACAGCGCCGCCTCAAGGGGACCCAGCTTTGCAAGGACGTTCTGGTTGTTCTTCCGACGGAACACATCCTGAGAGGGTTTGCGTTCGAGCGAACCCTCTCCAAAGACATGTATTATCTCTGGCGGGTCATCACGCCGCTTTACATGCCGGCCAATCTCCTCTTCCTGGACTACAGTGACAGGATATCGAAGGGCTACCTCCGGCTAACCCGAGAGGGATTGAACGAAACCGCGGAGCGCATTGCATCCATCATGTCTCCTGGACATTTGAGCTATCTCCGTCGTGTACGCGGTCCGAAGGAGTTCCTGAAGCATGTTGGCTGGATGGCTGGCAATACCATGTTGAATTTCAGGGTGGACCTTGCCTTGACGCACTACCTGCTTGGAAACGTCGATCAGTGTATCAAGATACTTGAACGTCTCCCCCTCGAGAACTTGGCTGCTCCAATACGCTCAAATATCGTTCCTTTCTTCACAGAGCTGCGGACCAGTCCTGCGGATGCGGCTTGCAGGCTTCAAGCTTGGGAGCGTGAGAACGTTGAAAGGCTTGGCTTAGGCGAAACAGTGACTGGCGCTGTTCAAATTCGATGAAATGGCCACGCGCGGCAAGCCCCGAATCACCAAGCAGGATCGGCAACACGTTCAATTTCCGGTCAAGACCTTCGTCCCCGGCCTTCGGGTCGGCCAAGAGCATGAGCTGCAGGACGAGCCAAATTCCACGCTGCCAGGACGCCTTCAGCGTTGTGACGTGCCCTTCGCTCTCTGTTTCAGGCGTGCCCAACCGGGCCACCCGGAGTGACGCCCGGCATCTTGCCGCCGTTGGCCTCGAGCTGCTGGCGATAGAGCGCCACGAAATCGACCGGCGCGATGTTGAGCGGCGGGAAGCCCGCCTCGCGCGTGGCGTTGGCGACGACGGCGCGGGCGAACGGGAACAGCAGGCGCGGCGTCTCGATGAACAGCAACGGGCCGAAGGCGTCCTGCGGTACGTCGCCCAGGGTCACGGTGCCGGCGTAGACCAGCTCGAGCATGAACAGCGGCTCGTCCTTCGCCGTCTTGGCGTTGGCTTCGATCGACAACGCCACCTCGAAGGTCTTGGCGTCGAACTGGCGGTTGGTGACCTGCACATTGAGCGAGAGCTGCGGCTGGGTCTGCTCGATCAAGCTTTGCGGCGCGCGCGGATTCTCGAAGCTCAGGTCCTTGATGTACTGGCCGTGCATGATGAGCGGGCCGGCCGGAGCCTGGGCGGGACCGGGAGGCGGCGACGGCGGAGGAGTCGTTGTCATGGCTTACTTTCGCTGTTTCGGCGGCGGGGCGGTACCATGCAGGGCTGCACTGCACAAGGCGCGGGCAGGGGCAAAGGCCGGGCAATTGCCAAGGCATCGCCCAAGGACGATGATGGACACACTCTTATTGCACGGTCCGGCGAGGAAATGGATCGATCTTCTCTGCGCCCTCTTGTGGGCATTTCGTCCTGTCTCAAGGAAAACGGCCGCGGTTGGCATCACACGGTGGGCGACAAATACGTCCGGGCGGCGATCCATGCCGTTGGCGCGCTGCCCATCCTGATCCCGGCCATCGGCGCCGAATTCGGTGAAGAGACGGCCACGATCGAGGCCCTGGACCGTCTGATCGACAGCCTGGACGGCGTCCTGCTGACCGGCAGCCCGTCCAACGTCGAACCGCATCACTACGAAGGCGAGGACAGCCGGCCGGGCACCGCGCACGATCCAGCCCGCGACGCCACGACGCTGCCGCTAATCCGCCATTCGATCGATCGCGGCGTACCGCTGTTCGCGATCTGCCGCGGCCTGCAGGAAGTCAACGTGGCGCTGGGCGGCTCGCTGCATCAGCTCGTGCACGAGGTCGAAGGACGGCGTGATCATCGTTCGCCCAAGTCGCCGGATACCGACGTGAACTACGCGCCGGCGCACGACGTCGACATCATCGAAGGCGGACTGCTGCACCGTCTGCTGGGCGAGCGCCGCGTGAAAGTGAATTCGCTGCACGCCCAGGGCGTCGATCGCCTGGCGCCGCGCGCCCGGCTCGAGGCCACGGCCGACGACGGTCAGGTCGAGGCCTTCAGCGTGCCCGACGCACCGGCCTTTGCGCTGGCGTTGCAGTGGCACCCCGAGCACAGGGCGCTCGAGAATCCCGTCTCGATGAAATTGTTCGACGCTTTCGCCGCGGCCTGCCGGTCGCGCGCAAGCTCGCGCCTGGCCGCTCCGCTGCGTGCCGCCGCGGAATAGCCGCATGGCTCCGCCCGCCACCACCCGCAACAACGCGCGCCGCGATTTCTACGAGCGCATCGGCGGCCTCTCGATGGCGCCCTTGTGGGAGTCGCTGCACCAGCTCGTGCCGCCCGCGCCGGCGCCGAGATACCTGCCTGCCCATTGGGACTACGACAAGGTGCGGCCGTTCCTGATGGAATCGGGCTCGCTGATCACCGCCAAGGAAGCGGTGCGCCGCGTGCTGATCCTGGAGAATCCGGCGATGCAAGGCAGCGCCTGCATCACGCCTTCGCTCTATGCCGGCCTGCAGCTCATCCTGCCGGGCGAGGTGGCGCGCAGCCACCGCCACACCCAGTCGGCGCTGCGCTTCATCGTCGAGGGCGAGGGCGCCTACACCGCCGTCGACGGCGAACGCACCATTATGCGCGAGGGCGACTTCGTCATCACGCCGACCTGGACCTGGCACGACCACGGCAACGATTCGCTGAAGCCGATGGTGTGGCTGGACGGGCTCGACATTCCGATGGTGGCGATGTTCAACGCGGGCTTCGCCGAGAACGGCGAGAGCGACGAGCAGGTCGTCACCACGCCCGCAGGCACCTCCGACGCCAAGTATGCCAGCGGCCTGCTGCCGGTCGATTGGAAGCCCGCGCGCCAGACCTCGCCCATTTTCAACTATCCCTATGCCCGCACGCGCGAGGCGCTGCAGGGCCTCAGCAAGGCCGGCCCGCCCGACGCCTGCCACGGCTACAAGCTGCGCTATGTGAACCCGGCGAGCGGCGGCGCACCGATCGCTACCATGGGCACCTTCATGCAGCTCCTGCCCAAGGGCTTTGCGACCGCGCCCTATCGCAGCACCGACGGCACGATCTTCTCCGTGGTCGAGGGCGAGGGCGAGAGCGTGATCGGCGAGAAGACCTTCCGCTGGAAGAAGCGCGATCATTTCGTCGTGCCGAGCTGGGCCAGCGTCGTGCACAGGGCCCGGAGCGAATCGGTGCTGTTCTCCTTCTCCGACCGCCCGGTGCAGGAGAAGCTCGACCTGTGGCGAGAGGATCGCGGCGGGCGTTAGTTTGCGAGAGCGCGCTGCGTCGCCACCGAGAGCATCAAGGCCTCGATTGCGCGCTCAACGTCCAGAAGGTCGGGATCGGCGCGGCCGTTGATGCAATCCACGAAGCGTTGCAGTTCGACCTGGTAGGGGTTGCCCGGCGGCACCGCGACAGGCGTGCCGTGAGCCTTGTCGGTGAAGATCGTGAAGCTGCTGTTCGGCGGCCCGTCACCGTCGAAGACGGCGCGATGATCGAAGGCGGCGCGTTCGAACAAGGCGCGAAAGCCCGAGGAGAAGGGAAAGCCCGGCGGCATCAGGCCGCTGGCCAGCACGGTCGCGTGGCGGCCGCCGGGATAGTGCAGGAGGGCGGAGATCTCGCCCGCCGCGCCTTGCGGGCTGCGCGCCGTGCTCGCCGACAGGCGGCCAGGCGCGCCCATCAGCCACTGGATGAAGTCGAAGTCGAAGGTCATCAGCTCGGTCGAGGGATCGCCGTAGTGCGCCTTGTGATCGGGCGCATCGGGATGGAGATAGGAGCCCAGCCGCCAGGTCGCGACGCTCAGCAGTCGTCCATGCTCGCCCGACGATGCGACCGCCTTGATGTGCCGATAGGCGCCGAGCGAACGCATCAACAGGCCGACCTGCAGCAGGCGATCGGCGCGACGGGCGGCATCGCGCATCTGGCGGGCCTCGTCCAGCCCGAGCGCCATCGGCGTCTCGCAGAACACATGCTTGCCCGCGCGGAGCGCCGGCACGACGAAGGCATGATGGATCGCGCTCGGCAGGCAGACATCGATCGCGTCGGTCGACGCCATCAGCGCGGCGCAGTCGTCGAAGGGTTGGGCCTCGCAGATCGAAGCAACGGCGCCGGCGCGCGCCGGATCACGCGAGAAGACGCCGACGACCGTTGCTTCGGCGATCTCTGCATAGCCCGCCGCATGCGCCGTTGCCATGGCGCCCGCGCCCAGGATGCCGATCCGGATGGGGTTCAATCGAGCCACCCCGCCCCTTTGACCTGCTCGCGAAAGGTCTTGCTGACCGGCACGCGCAGGCCGTTACGCAGCACCAGGACATTGCGACCGGCGTTGCGCTCCACCGAACCGATCGCGCCCTCGGCCACCCACCACGAGCGGTGCACCTGACGGCCGCACGACGGTCCGAGCTCGGCCAGCGCGTCGCGCAGGCGCAACAGGATCAGATCGCTGCCCAGCGCGGTGTGGATGCGGAGGTAATGGTCCTCCATCTCCAGCGCCAGCAGGTCGCGGCCCAGCGCCGGCGGCACGCGGCGGAAGAAGTCGGGGGCGACCGGTTCCATGCCGGGGGCAGGCGCTGCCGCGACGCTTTCGGCGACTCTGGCGCGCTCGGAGTCGGCTTCGGCATGCAGGCGCCGCTCGACGAACAGGCCGACCAGGATGGAAATAACCACCGCCAGAAATGACGTCTCCGGGAAAATTTGGGCATAGACGCGCCACGGGATCGGCCGCACCAGCCAGCTATGGACGACGATGATGGCCGCCGTCATCGGTACTGCGGCCAGGCTTCCGGCCAGCGCCATGCGAATGACGGTCGGCCAGCGGTTGAACGCCTCGATCTGGCGCAACGCAACGATGAAGCCGATCACCAGCGCCCAGGCCAGCACGCCGATGATGGTGAAGTAGAGCAGGCGCTTGCCCAACCCCATCGTCTCGTAGGTGCCGAACGGGCCGGTCACCGCCATGACGACCGCGATGCCCAGTACCCACGGCAGGTGATAGGGGATCGTTCTGATAGGGGTCCATTCGCGCATCGTGGAACGATGATCCCGGTAGATCGCGAAAAAGACCAGCGATTCCACGCAACTCAGATGGAATGCGTGGAGCGTCGCAGCGATCCTGCCCACGCCGTCGTCATTGCACCGCGTGAGAACCGAAATGCCATCTTTCTTTCAAATCGTCGCCAACACGCCGCTCTGGGTATGGCCGCTCATGGTCTTCGTCCTGTGGCTCGGCCTGCAAAGCTTGCGCCCGCGCGTCATCCCGGTCTGGCGGCTCGCCATCCTGCCCGCAGTCAGCCTCGCCACCTCGCTGGGCGGCATCGCGCAATCGGCCAACCCGGCCGGGGCGGCCGCCGGCTGGGGACTGGCGCTGATCGCCTTCCTGCCGCTGGGCTGGGCCTTCGGCCAGGACCGGCCGGTGCGGCTGCGCCTCGAAGACGCCAAGCTGGAAATCGCCGGCGGCTGGTTCGCGCTTGGCTTCGGGTTCTCGATCTTCGCGGTGCGTTATGCGATGGGCGTGCTGTTCGGCGTCCTGCCTGCGCTGCGCGCCGAGCCGCTGTGGATCTACATCTCCGGCGCGGTCGGCGGCATGATTGCGGGGATCGGCATCGGCTGGCTCGCCAACTTGCTGCGACGCGCCCGTCGTTCGACCAGGGTCGCGCCATGCGCTTGATCGTGGTTCTTGTGCTGGCGCTGTCGACGAGCGTTGCCGTCCTCGCCCAGCAGCGCTTCGACTTCAAGGTCCGCGAGGACATGTTTGCCGGCATGGACGGCGACACGGCGGCGTTCGATCGCGCCATGAAGCTGATCGACGGCACGCTGGCGACCGATCCAAACCATGCCGAGGCGCTGGTATGGCGGGGCGATGGACGGTTGTTCCTGGCCGGCCAGGCATTCCAGCGCGGCGCGTTCGCCGACGGCCAGGCCCTGGCGGCGCAAGCGACAGCCGATATGGATCGCGCCGTGGCCCTGGCGCCGGGCAACATCGCGGTCCGCGTGCCGCGAGCTGCCGGTCTTTTGCCGTTCGCGCGCGGCATGCGGCCGTTCAGTCGCCCAGAATCGGACCGCATGATCAGAACGGCCATCGCTGACTTCGAGTTCGTGGTGACTGCCAGCACGCCCGGGTGGAGCAAGCTCAGCGAGCACGGCCGCGGCGAGTTGCTGGGGGCGTTGGCCGACGGCTGGCTGCTGCTCGGCGACGTCGACAAGGCCCGCCTTTATCTCGACCGCATGACAGCGGAGCTGGCGGATACGCCTTACGCCAAGAACGCAGCGCTTCGCCGCGCCGATCCTGCGGCGCGAGTGCCGCTCACTTGTCTTGGCTGTCACTGAGATGCGCCTATACCTCATCATCGCGATGGCCGTGCTTGTGGCAGCGGTAGCCTGGGCGCTCCGCGCTTCTATCCGCAATACCTCAGCACGCGAAAATGTCCGCACCTTCTGCCGGGGCCATCCTGGCCCGCTCTCCTCATCAGCGGCCAGGAAGCGCCGATGGATCCCAATGTCATGCAGTCCTGTCTAAAGGACGGTCAGGGTTACACCATGGCCTACGATGAGTCGGCACGAGCCAAGTCCACCCGCGAGACGGTGGATTTTCTCGTAAAAGTCCTGCGACCGTAGCCGGTCAGGCGACCCGCTTCTTCTGTGCCGCCACCGAACCGGCGCACTGGTCGACCGGCAGCGGCCGTAGCTGCAGGTCGTAGGCGTCGGCATACTCGGCCTTCCAGGCGGTGCCGTCCCGGCGGTAGAGATAGACGAACAGGCTGCAGGCGTCGGACTGGTAACGCATCGCGCGGGCCGGATCATCCTTGCGATCGAGCACGCCGGTGCCGAACGTTGCCGCGAGCTGCGCCTCGTCGAGACCCTTGATACGGTCGAGCGGGATCGGCGTGCCGGCATTGCGCGAGGTGAAGACACCCTTCTCGCCGCCGGTCAGGGAATATTGCGGACCGGAGTCGGTGACACAACCGCCGAGCAGAAGGATGAGCGCGAGAACCCCGGATGCAGATTTCATTCTGCTACTTTAGCGCGCGCCCGTCGGTGGATTAAAGGGTCGGCCCGGCGCCACGGGCGGCTTGAGCGTTTGTGCCACATGCACCATCGCCGCCACGCCCAGCACCGGCACGATCAGGTTCAGGATCGGGATGGTGCCCAGGAATACGATGACGATGCCGGTGAGCCACAGCACGCCTGAATTGGCGCGGCGCCAGGCCTTGACCTCGGCCGGCTTGAGGCGGCGCAGCGCCACCTGCTCGTAATAGACGCGGCCGGTCAGCCAGCCGTTGACGGCATAGAACAGCACCGCGCCGAGGCCGGCGACGAAGATCGCCACGATGTAAAACGGCAGCATCACGAGGTTGAGCGCCACGACGGCCAGCAGGAACACGACACCCGTCCAGATGCCGGTCCAGATCGGAATGCCGCGCGCCGGACCGAGCTGCGGATAGTGCTCGGCCTCGACGATGTCGGCGATCTTCTCCATGAAGATCGAGATCACGATGCCGAAGCTTGCCGGGAACAGCATCAGCGCCAGCACGAGGACGGCGCCGCCGCCCAGCCAGACGATGCCTTCGTTGATCCATTTCCACTCGAAATGGGCGAAGGAACGCAGCGCCCACCAGGCCAGCGCGGCGATGCCGATCTGCAGCACCAGGCTGACCAGCAGCGACCACCAGATGATGCCGCGCAGCTTCGGGTCGCCCAGTTGGCGAACCGCCAGTTCGAAGGCGCGGATCATCGGCGCGCCGTCATTGCGGACCGACGATCCCTGCTGCCCGGAGCTCGCCGATCTCCTTGGCCGAGAAGCCCTTCTCGCCCAGGATCTCGTCGGTGTGCTGGCCGCGCTTGGCGGCGGGTCCCTTGACGCCTTCCTTGGTGCGCGAGAAGCGCGGCGCGGCGGCGGGCTGCGGGAAGCCCGAGACGTCGACATAGGCGCCGCGCGCCTTGGCGTGCGGATGCTGCGAGGCTTCCTTCATGGTGAGCACGGGGGCGAAGCAGATGTCGGTGCCCTCCATGATGGCGCACCATTCATCGCGTGTCTTGGTCCGGAAGATGTGCTCCATCCGGCTCTTGAGCTGTGCCCACGCCTTGCGGTCCATCTGCGCCGGCAGGCTCTCGCCCTTGAGCCCGGTCTTCTCGAGCAGCAGCGCGTAGAATTGCGGCTCGATCGAGCCCACCGAGACGAACTTGCCGTCCTTGGTCTCGTAGGTGCCGTAGAAGTGCGCACCGCCGTCCAGCATGTTGGTCTCGCGGTCCTCGTCGTTCCACAAGCCGGCGCCGGCCATGCCGTAAATGCCGCCCAGCAGCAGCGCCGCGCCGTCGACCATCGCCGCGTCGATCACCTGGCCTTTGCCCGAGCGTTGCGCCTCGAGAAGGCCGCAGACCATACCGAAGGCCAGGAGCATGCCGCCGCCGCCGAAATCACCGACCAGGTTCAGGGGTGGTGTCGGCTTGTCCTTGACGCCGATGGCGTGCAGCGCGCCGGTGAGCGCGATGTAGTTGATGTCGTGGCCGGCCGCCTTGGCGAGCGGTCCCTCCTGACCCCAGCCGGTCATACGGCCATAGACCAGCTTCGGATTGCGCCCGAGGCAGACGTCCGGTCCCAAACCCAGCCGCTCGGCGACGCCGGGGCGGAAGGGCTCGGTGATGCCGTCGGCCTTTTCGATCAGGCGCAGCACGACGTCGACGCCTTCCTTGGTCTGCAGGTCGACCGAGACCGAACGGCGGCTTCTGTTGTGCACGGCGTATTTCGGGTCGGCCAGGCGATCCATGACGTGGCTCTTGGTGCGGTCGACGCGGATCACGTCGGCGCCCATGTCACCCAGCATCATCGAGCACATCGGGCCGGGGCCGATGCCGGCCAGCTCGACGATGGTCAATCCCGAAAGCGGACCTGCCATGACTTTCCTCCTGCGAAATACCTGATCGCTTATTGTTGTTTTTAATCGGTCGGCTGGGCGGCCGCGTCAATTCAAGATGTGACGGGTGAGGAAGGCGGTGACGCGGTCCAGCGCGTCGGCGCGGGCGGCAGGATCCTCGCCGGTGATCGGCACCACGCCCGCCCGCGTCGTGTAAGAGGTGAGTTCGCGCCGCTTCAGCCCCGGCCAGTCGAAGTCATGGTAGGCGCCGGGAGAGGCGTGGAAAGTCACCGGCGCACCTCGGTTGATGGCGCCTTGGGTGAGTTCCTGGCAGGGCTTCGCCGGCGTCCAGACGTCCTCCTGTCCGATCAGGATCAGCAGCGGAATCACGGTCGTCCAATCGGCGCCCAGGCGCTGTTCGCTGCACGAGCCGGGATAGAAGGCGACCGCGGCGCGGAAATCGGGCCTGGCGAAGCCCGCCGGCCGGCCGCGGCTCTGGGCGGCGACGGCCATCAGGACGGCGCCGCCGCCGTTCGACCAGCCCATCAGACCGATGCGGTCGCGCACCACGAAACTCTGGGCTTGCAGGTAGAGCAGCGCGGCATAGGCGTCACCCGGCCGCCGGAGATAGAGCCACTCCTTGAAACTGGTGCGCGAGCACATCTCGACGGTGTCGCGCGGCGTGAAACCATCGACCATCAGGACAACGAAGCCCTTGTCGACGAGCTGTTGCCGCCAGGCCGTCTCGCGCGACACGATGGCGTTGGTGGTGCGCGAAAAGAGTCCGCCGCAGCCGTGCATGAACACGATAGCGGGATGGGGTCCTGGCCCGGTCGGGCTGAACAGATAGCCGGCGAGCTCGGTGGCTGCGGCGCCGTCTTTGCCATCGAGGGCGGGGAACTGGACCTTCTGCTGCGCCGCCGCGCCGCCGCAGGCCGTCGACACGGCGAGCAACGCAACAAAGACGAAGGTCGGCCGCATGGCCGCGTCATGTTAGCCGATGGGTTCGGCGTTACAAAATGTATCGCCCGGTCTAAAGTCCGCGCCGCAGAGTGTTTGGAGGAAACGGGATGGAGTTGGGCCGGTTTTTCACGTCGCTGGCGCTTGCCGTGGGCGTGGCAGGCGGCGCACTGGCACAGCAGGCTGAACAGCCGCCGCCCGCGCCGGCAAAGGAGTACAACCAGCAGTTCCTGGTGCCGGGCTCGTGGTTCCACGGCGTGCACGGGCTTGCCTTCAACAAGGATGACCAGCTCTTCGCCGGCTCCGTGATCGGCCAGACGATCTACCGCGTGCAGGTCGATTCGGGCGAGGTCGACCGCGTCATCGACCCGCCCATGGGCATGGCCGACGATATAGCCTTCGCCGACGACGGCACCATGGCGTGGACCGCCTTCCTGCTGGGCAAGGTCTATATCCGCAAACCCAACGGCAAGACCATCGAGGTTGCCAATGGCATGGGCGGTCCCAATTCGATCGCCTTCGGCAAGGATGGCCGGCTGTTCGTGTCGGAGGTCTTCCTCGGCGACGCGCTCTACGAGATCGACCTCAAGAACGTCGACAAGCCCGACTTCAAGCCGTTCCCGCGCAGCGAGCTCAGGCGCATCGCCGAGAAGCTGGGCGGCCTCAACGGCTTCGAGATCCACAAGGACGACGGCTTCCTCTACGGGCCGCTGTGGTTCAAGGGCCAGATCGTCAAGATCAACCTCGAGACCGGCGCGATCGAGGTGATCGCCGAGGGCTTCAAGACGCCGGCCGCCGCCAACATCGACCCGCAGAACCGCGACAACGTCTATGTCGTCGACACCGGCACCGGCGGCGTATGGAGCGTCAGCCTGACCAGCAAGGCCAAGAAGCTGGTCGCCTCGCTGAAGCCGGGACTCGACAACCTGGCCTTCGATTCGCGCGGCCGGCTGTTCGTCACCTCGATGACCGACAACGGCATCTATCTCGTCGACAAGCAGACCGGCGCGCACCGGACCATCGTCGAGGGCAAGCTCGCCATCCCCTCCGACCTCGCCGTCGTCACCGAGGGCGGCAAGGACACGGTGCATGTGGCCGATGTGTTCAGCTACCGCACGGTCGATGGCCAGACTGGCGCGGTGGCCGATGTGCTGCGCGTGCACGGCGACACCCACGCCTATCCGATCGGCATCTCGCTGGGCCCGAAGCACACCCTGTTGACGAGCTGGTTCTCCAACACCGTGGAGAAGGTCGACCGCAAGACCGGCAAGCTGGTGGCGACCCTCGGCGATTTCGCCGCGCCCGTCGACGCGCTGGAGATGGCCGATGGCACGATCTACGTCGCCGAGCTGGCCAGCGCCAATCTCGTCAAGGTGAGCGCCGACGGCAAGACGCGCTCGACCGTGGTCAAGGAGCTGCGCAGCCCGGTGGCGCTGGCCCAGGGTCCGGGCAACCTGATTTACGTCACCGAGATCGCTGCCGGCGCGGTCAGCCAGATCGACGTCGTCACCGGGGCGCGCAAGGTCGTGGCCGACGGTCTGGCCGGTCCCGAGGGCATCGATGTCGGGCCCGACGGGCTGCTCTATGTCGCCGAGGTCGGCCAGAAGCGCGTGGTCGCCATCGATCCCGCGACCGGGACCAAGACGGTGATCGCGTCCAACCTCGATATCGGCCTGGCGCCCTATCCTGGCGGGCCGCCGGCGCTGGTGCCGACCGGCGTTGCGGTCGGCCGCACCGGCACGGTCTATGTCAGCTCCGACATCCGCAACGCGCTCTACAAGCTGACGCCCCCCACGCGCTGAGAGAGTTCCATGCCCGGCATTCCCTTCATCAAGGACTTCAAGTTCGACTACGGCACGGCGATGGAGGTGACGCCCCTGATCCGCCGGGTGGTCGCCCACAACCCCAGTCCCTTCACCTTCAAAGGCACCGGCACCTACATCGTCGGCCACGGCAAGGTGGCGGTCGTCGATCCGGGCCCTGACCAGCAGGACCATATCGATGCCGTGCTGCGCGCCGTGCGCGGTGAGACGGTGACGCACATCCTGGTCACCCACACCCACATGGATCATGTGCCGGCCACGCCGGCGCTGGCCAAGGCGACCGGCGCCAAGGTCTATTCGTACGGCCCGCATCCGCGGCCGCCGGGCGACGAGAAGCCGGAGGAGGCGGGCGATCTTTCGTTTGCGCCCGACATCAAGCTCAATGACGGCGACGTCGTTGAGGGCGACGGCTGGAACGTCGAGGCGGTCTACACGCCGGGCCACATCTCCAATCACCTGTGCTTCGCGGTGAAGGAGGACAACGCGCTGCTGTCGGGCGATCACGTCATGGGCTGGTCGACGGCGGTGATCTCGCCGCCCGACGGCAACATGGCGGACTATTTCGCCAGCCTGCGCAAGCTGCTGCCGCGCGAAGAGACGCTCTACATCCCGACGCACGGCGCCGAGATCCGCAACCCCAACCCGTTCGTGCAGGCCTATATCGAGCATCGCCTGGGCCGCGAGGCGCAGATCATGGCGCGGCTCAAGGAAGGTCCACAGACCATCCCCCAGATGGTCGCCAAGAATTACGCCGACACACCCTTGCACCTGCACACTGCGGCCGGCCGCTCGATGCTGGCGCATCTCGTGCAGATGGTGAAGGACGGCCGCGTGAAGACCGACGACGGCCGCGCCACGATCGACAGTACCTACAGGCTTTGATGCAAGAACCGGAAAGGTCCCTCGCTGCGAGGCCGAAGGCCGAGGGACCTTTCCTCTCGAATACGAAGGGGAGAACGCGACATGGACATGAAGCTTTCCGGCAAGACCGTGCTGATCACCGGCGGCAGCCGCGGCATCGGCTTTGCCTGCGCCATGGCTTTCGCGGGCGAAGGCTGCGCTGTCCACATCGCCTCGCGGTCGAAAGAATCCCTGGAGGCGGCGCGCGACAAGATCCGCAGCCGTCACAACGTGCCGGTCGAGATCCATGCCGCCGACTTCGCCAAGGGCGACACGGTGCGCTCGGTGGTCGATGCCGTGGGTCATGCCGACATCCTGGTGAACAATGCCGGCGCCATCCCGCGCGGTGACATCTTCTCCATGACCGAGCCCAAGTGGCGCGAAGCCTGGGAGCTGAAGGTGTTTGGCTACATCAACGCCACGCGCTCCATGCTGGAGAAGATGTATGCCCGCAAGAAGGGCGCGGTGGTGAACATCATTGGCCTGGCCGGCGAAAGCTACAATTACGACTACGTCACCGGCACCATGGGCAACGCCAGCTTGATGGCCTTCACGCGCGCTGTCGGCTCCAAGAGCGTCGATCACGGTGTGCGGGTAGTGGCCATCAACCCGCCGGCCACGCGCACCGACCGCATGCTCACTTTGCTGCGCGGCCAGGCCGAACAGAAGTTCGGCGATCCCGAGCGTTGGCCCGAGCTCACCAAGCACATGCCGTTCGGCCGCGCGGCGGAGCCCGACGAGGTCGCCGACCTCGCGGTGTTCCTGGCGTCGGATCGCGCCAGCTACATCAGCGGCGTGGTGATGACCCTGGATGGTGGCCAGGCGGCGCGACACTAGCGCGCGGCCGCCAGGCGGCTAGAACTTGATGTTGCCGCCCAGCTTGAACAGTTCCGGTGACCGGCGCTCGCTGGGGTTGCCCGTAACGGAGGAGCCGGAGCTGCGGCTCTCGGCCGATCCTTGACCCTGGCCGTTCGTAGCCGGCCCGACCCTGACGAAGGAGTTCAACGCGCCCGTCTGGGCGTCGAGGCGCAGTTCCTTGAACGCCGGTTTGGCTGCGGTCGGCCCGGCGTCGAGGCGACCCTCCGGGGGTGATCCTGTCAGGGCACCAGCCGAGCCAAGGCCGGGTGGCAGGCCGTTCGGCGGGGTCGTGATCTGCACCTGCGCGATGACGAGGGAGGGCGCGAGAAGGATAACCGCAGCGACGGCTGCCGAGGTCGAGAGGCGTGAGGTCACTTGGAGCCTATGTCCGGTACCGGGAAACATTCCCGGCGACAGCCAGGAGGCACCGGTCCCGCTACAAAATAGAAGTGGAGGCAGCTTAGCAATCATTGATTGGTCGCGTCCGCAGGGCAGCAGGCGATTCGTCCGGCCGCGTCGCTTGCTGTAGAAGGAAGCGTCTGTAGTCGTCCGGTCATAGGGACGCGTCACGCTCGCGTGCGGCAACTTGGATGCTGCGCGCGCGTTATTGCCGGAAAGGCCGGGATCCATTGATATCGCTTCTGCGGCGCGCCCTTGGGCGCGCGCAACCTGATTCGCTATGGGATGACGAAGATCCTATCCGCAGCGAGCTTTTCAGCGTCGAACGGCTCGAGCAGCACGCGGAAAGTCTTGCCGCCAACCAGCCCATTTCGACGACGCCCGCTTCCGGCCGGTCGCTCGTGGACCGCCTGGCCCATAACGAACGCACCCTGCTCGACGCCTATCGCCGACTCGCCAAGGCCGCCGACCAGGGCCGCCCGATCACCCCTGCCGCGGATTGGCTGCTCGACAACTATCACCTGGTCGAACAACAGGTTCGTGAAGTTCGCACCGACCTGCCGCCGGGCTACTATCGCCAGCTTCCCAAGCTGAGCAGCGGTCCGCTGGCCGGCTACCCCCGCGTGTTCGGCGTCGCGTGGGCCTTCGTGGCCCATACGGACAGCCGGTTCGACCCCGAAGCGTTGACCCGCTTCGTGCGCGCCTATCAGAACGTCCAGCCGCTCAGCATCGGCGAACTGTGGGCCGTGGCGATCACGCTGCGCATCGTGCTGGTGGAGAATCTCAGGCGTTCGGCCGTGCGCATCATGAGCCGTCGCGCCGAGCGCGAGGAGGCCGACGCCGTGGCCGACCGGCTGCTGGGCGTCGGCGACCCCGTTGCCGATCCCGGGGCGCTCAAGCCCTACGAGCGGGCGCCGTTCGCCGAGGGGTTCATCGTCCAGCTCGTCCAACGCCTGCGCGACCAAGACCCCGAGGCGACGCCCGCAGTAGGCTGGCTGGAGGGGCGACTGGCGCGCGAAGGCACGACCGCCGACGAGCTGGTGCGCAGGGAGCATAATCTCCAGGGCGCGACCAACGTCACGGTGCGCAACATCATCACCAGCATGCGCCTGGTCTCCGATGTCGACTGGGCGAAGCTGTTCGAGCAGGTGAGTCCGGTCGACGATGTCCTGCGCGCCGGCAGCGATTTCGCCGCCATGGATTTCGCCACCCGCAACCTCTACCGCACCGCCATCGAGAAGATGGCCCGCGGCACGGATCTGACGGAACCCGAGATCGCCCGCCGCGCCCTTGAGGCCGCCTCGTCTGCCCCCGGCACCTGCGATGGCGATCGCCGGCAGCGCGATCCCGGCTATCACCTGATCGGTGGCGGCAGCCGTGCCTTCGAGCGTTCCCTCGATTTCCGGCCGCGCGGTCTTGCGCTACGGCGGCGTTTCACGACGAGCGGCATCGCCGGCTACGTCGTCAGTGTGTCCATGACGGCCGCCGTCGTTCTCTTCCTGCCGCTGCTCGTGCTGGCGCAAGTCGGCATTACCGGCTGGCAACTCGCGGTGATGGTGCTGATCGGATTGCTGCCGGCAATCGATGCCGCGCTGATGCTGGTCAATCGGGCGATCACCGGCGGTTTCGGCGCGACACTCCTGCCCTGCCTCGACCTGCGGGAGGGGGTGCCGCCGCATCTTCGCACGCTGGTCGCGATCCCGACGCTGCTGACGACTCGCAAGACGGTCGAAGAGCAGATCCAGCGACTCGAGGTCCACTATCTTTCCAATCCCGCCGGCGCGATCCATTTCGCCCTCCTGTCCGACGGGGCGGACTCGCATGCCGAATGGCTCCCGGGAGACGATGCCCTCGTGGCGGTGGCCACCGCCGGCATCGCCCGCCTCAACGCCCGCTATCCGGACGCGGACGGCGCCGATCGCTTCCTTCTGTTGCATCGGCACCGGGTCTGGAACGAAGCGCAGGGCGTCTGGATGGGATGGGAGCGCAAGCGCGGCAAGCTCCATGAGCTCAATCGCCTGCTGCGCGGTGCTGCCGACACGACGTTCATCGACAGTGGATCGCGCGCGTTGCCCGCCGACATCCGCTATGTCGTCACGCTCGACTCCGACACGCGCTTGCCGCGCGATGCGATCCAGCGGCTCGTCGGCAAGATGGCGCATCCGCTCAACCGGCCGCGCTTCGACAAGGCCGAGAGCCGTGTCGTCGAAGGCTATGGCGTGCTGCAGCCGCGCGTGACGCCCTCTTTGCCGGTCAGTGCGGAAGGCTCGCTGTTCCAGCGCGTCTTTTCCACCAACAGCGGGATCGACCCTTATTCGTCGGCGGTGTCGGACGTCTACCAGGACCTGTTCGGCGAAGGTTCCTACTCGGGCAAGGGCATCTACGACGTCGACGCCTTCGAGGCCGCCCTGCAGGGCCGGGTGCCCGACAATACCATGCTGAGCCACGATCTCTTCGAGGGCGTGTTCGCCCGTTCGGGCCTGGTCTCGGACATCGAGGTCGTTGAGGAATTTCCCGCCCGCTACGACGTGGCGTCGGCGCGGCAGCATCGTTGGGCGCGGGGCGATTGGCAGCTGCTGCCCTGGCTGTTCGGCCGGGTCGAGGCGCGGGCGCCTGACAAGGCCATGCCCGTCCCGGCGATCGGCTGGTGGAAGATGTTCGACAACCTGCGGCGCACCCTGTCCGCACCGGCCGTGCTCGTGGCACTGCTGGCAGGATGGACGCTGCCCCTCTCGGCCGCGCTCGTCTGGACGGTCTTCGCCCTGCTGACCGTCGCCCTGCCGACCCTCTTGCCGGTGATCGCGGCACTTGTGCCGCGGCATTCCGGCATCACGGCGCGCAGCCATTTCGGCGCGCTTGCGACCGATGTTCTCGACGCCCTTGCCCAGTCCGCGCTGCTCGTGGTGTTTCTAGCGCACCAGGCGTGGCTGATGCTGGATGCGATCGGCCGCACTTTGTATCGGCTGTTCGTCAGCCACCGCCATCTGCTCGACTGGACCACCGCGGCCCAGTCCACGAGCATGCTTCGCACCGATTGGGTAGGCTTCGCCAGGCAGATGGCGGGCAGCCTCTTCATCGCATCGCTGGCCACCTTGTTCATCTGCTATGCCGGCGGCGCGGCAAGGCTGGTGGCCGTGCCCTTCATCCTCGCCTGGCTGTTCGCGCCCGCGATCGCGCGCTGGGTGAGCGTAGCGCCGGCCGATGCCGGCAACCTGGCGATCGCCGCGGCCGATGTGCGATCGCTGCGGCTGATCGCGCGGCGCACCTGGCGGTTCTTCGAGACCTTCGTCACCGAGGCCGACCACATGCTGCCGCCGGACAACTTCCAGGAGGATCCGGATCCCGTCGTCGCTCACCGGACGTCGCCGACCAATCTCGGCTTGCTGCTGCTGTCGACGATCGCTGCCCGCGACTTCGGCTGGATCGGCACGCTCGAAACCGTCGAGCGCCTCGAAGCGACGCTGGCCACCATGGGATCGCTCAAGCGCTTCCGCGGCCACTTCTTCAATTGGTACGACACATCCGACCTGCGCCCGCTCGAGCCGGTCTATATCTCTTCGGTCGACAGCGGCAATCTGGCCGGCCACCTGATCGCGCTCGCCAATGCTTGCGCGGCATGGCGCGGCAATCCCGCCGATGCGCGCGGCACCATCGCGGGTGCGGGCGACAGCCTGGCGCTCGCCCGCGAGGCGCTGCAGGCTTTGCCCGACGACCTGCGCACCCATGTCGTCACGCCGGGTGAGCTGGCCCGCAGCCTGGACGACCTTGCGGCGGCGCTGCCGCAACTCCCGGGCCGGTTGGACGAACTGGCGCTGCAAGCCGGCAAGGCCACCGACCTCGCCCGCGCGCTCGCCAGTGAACGGGGCGATGATGCAAGCGCAGACATGCTGTACTGGGTCGAAGCCGCGCAACGGTCGATCGACAGCCGGCGTCGCGATATGGCGCAGGACGACCAGTCGACCGCGGCGCTCGAGCGCCGGCTACAGACCATCGAATCCACGGCCCGCGCCATGGCCAACGCCATGGAGTTCGACTTTCTGTTCAACCAGGATCGCCGGCTGCTGTCGATCGGCTATGTCGTTGCTGAAGACGGCCTCGACGCGAGTTGCTACGACCTCGTCGCGTCGGAGGCGCGGCTCGCGAGCTTCATGGCGATCGCCGCCGGCGAAGTCCCGGCCCGCCATTGGTTCCGGCTGGGCCGCGAGGTGACGCCGATCGGACGGGGAGCGGCGCTGATCTCGTGGTCGGGATCGATGTTCGAGTATCTCATGCCGTCGCTGGTCATGCGCGCGCCGCTCGGCAGCCTGATCGAGCGGACCAACGAACTCATCGTGCGCCGGCAGATCGACTACGCCGATGGCCTGGGCGTGCCGTGGGGCATCTCCGAATCGGCCTACAATGCGCGCGACAAGGAACTCACCTACCAGTATTCCAACTTCGGCGTGCCGGGCCTCGGGTTCAAGCGCGGCTTGAGCGAGAACCTCGTCATCGCGCCTTACGCGACGGCGCTCGCGACCATGGTCGATCCGGGCGCCGCGGCGGCCAACTTCAACCGGCTGGCCAGGATTGGCGGTCGCGGACGCTACGGCTTCTACGAGGCGCTCGACTTCACGCCATCGCGCCTGCCGGAAGGCCAGACAGTGGCGGTGGTTCGCGCCTACATGGCCCACCACCAAGGCATGACGGTGGTCGCCATCGCCAATGCGCTGTTCGACGGCGTGATGCGCACGCGCTTCCACGCCGAGCCGATCGTGCAGGCGACCGAGCTTCTCCTGCAGGAACGCACCCCACGCGACGTCGCCGTCGCCCATCCGCGGGCCGAGGAAGTCGGCGCCAGCGCCACGGTCGACGACTTCGAGCCCGCCGTCGTGCGCCGCCTGCACAATCCGCACGCCGCCAGCCCCTCCACTCACCTGCTGTCCAATGGCCGCTACGCCGTGATGCTGACGGCGGCAGGCTCGGGCTACAGCCGCTGGGGCGAGCATGCCGTGACGCGCTGGCGCGAGGACACGACGCGCGACGATTGGGGCAGCTACGTCTTCCTGCGCAACGTCGACAGCGGCGACGTGTGGTCGGCGACCTACCAGCCACGCGGGACACGGCCCGAGGGCTACAACGTGATGTTCGCCGAGGATCGCGCGGAGTTCGTGCGGTACGACGGGCCCTTCACGACGACCGTCGACGTCGTGGTCTCGCCGGAGGACGACGCGGAGGTCCGTCGCGTGTCTGTCGCCAATGCCGGTGATGCGGCGTGTGATATCGAGGTCACCTCCTACGCCGAGATCGTGCTGGCGCCACCACTGGCCGATGCGGCGCACCAGACCTTCTCCAAGATGTTCGTACAGACCGAATTGCTGCCCTCGGGCGCCATCCTGGCGACGCGCCGTCGCCGCGGCTCGGACGAGCCCGAGCTGTGGGCCGCCCATCTCGCGGTCGTCGAAGGGGAAGCGGTCGGCGACGTCGAGATCGAGACCGACCGCGCCCGTTTCCTCGGCCGCGGCAACGAGATCGGCAACGCCATCGCGGCGATCGACGGGCGACGCCTGTCGAATACCGTCGGCACGGTGCTGGACCCGGTGTTCGCCCTGCGCCGGCGCCTGCGCGTCCAGGCGGGCGGCACGGCGCGGATCGCCTTCTGGACGATGGTGACGTCGTCGCGCGAAGCCCTTCTCGATGCGATCGACAAGCACCAGGACACCAACGCCTTCGAACGGGCGGCGACGCTGGCCTGGACGCAGGCGCAGGTGCAGCTCCGCTACCTCGACATCGCTTCCGCCGAGGCGACCCTCTATCAGCGCCTGGCGGGCCATGTCCTCTATGCAAATCCGGCGCTGCGTTCCTCGTCGGACACGATCCGGCGCGGTCTCGCCGGCCAACCGGTCCTGTGGGCGCAGGGCATATCGGGTGACAAGCCGATCGTGCTGGTGCGCATCGACGAGGTCGAGGACGCCGCCGTGGTGCGCGAGCTGCTGCGCGCCCGGGAGTACTGGCGTTTGAAGGGCCTAGTCGTCGATCTCGTGATCCTGAACGAGCGTGGTGCTTCCTACGTTCAGGATTTGCAGGTCGCCTTGGAGACCCTCGTCCGCACCAGCCGGTCGACGACCCATCTCGGGACAGAGCACGACCAGGGCGGCATCTTCGTCCTGCGCAGCGACCTGATTTCTGCCGAAACCCGTGCGCTGCTGCTCGCCGTCGCCCGCGTCGTTCTGCTGAGCCGTCGTGGCGGCCTCGCCGATCAGCTCAATCGCGTTCAGACAGCGCGCGGCGTGCTACCGCCTGCCAGGCGCCGGCCCGCCAACGGCGCTGGTCCCGAGGCCAGCCGGCCGCCCGTCGCGGCCTTGGGCGCCCTGCAGTTCTTCAACGGGCTCGGTGGTTTCTCGCCCGATGGCCGGGAATATGTGACCGTGCTGGGTCCCGGCCAGTCGACGCCGGCCCCCTGGATCAATGTCGTCTCCAATCCGTCCTTCGGCTTTCAGGTCGCGGTCGAGGGCGGCGGCTATACCTGGTCGCAGAACAGCCGCGACAATCAACTCACGCCCTGGTCGAACGATCCGGTCAGCGATCGTCCCGGTGAGGTGCTCTATGTCCGCGATCTCGACAGCGGCGATCTGTGGACGCCGACGGCACTGCCGATCCGTCATGAAACGGCACCCTATGTGGTACGTCATGGCCGGGGTTACAGCCGGTTCGAGGTCGTGGCGCACGGCATCGCGCTCGAACTGCTGCAATACGTGCCGCTTTCGGATCCCATCAAGATCTCGCGGCTTACCATCCGCAACGTCTCCGACCGCGCACGGCGGCTGTCGGTCACGGCCTACGTCGAATGGGTGCTCGGCCTGTCTCGTGGTGCGTCGGCACCGACGATCGTCACCGAGCGCGATCCTGCGACCGGCGCGATCTTCGCGCGCAATCCCTGGAACGTCTCGCATGGCACGCAGATAGCCTTCGCCGACCTGAGCGGCCGGCAGACCGCGTGGACCGCCGATCGCAGCGAGTTCGTCGGACGCAATTGCACGACCGACAATCCGGCGGCGCTGAGTGCTGCCATTCCCCTGGCGCAGCGGGCCGGCGCCGGCCTCGATCCGTGTGCGGCCCTGCAGACGGCGATCGAGCTCAACCGCGGCGGCGTGACCGAGATCGTCTTCTTCCTCGGCCAGGCTGATGATGCCGCCGCAGCGCAGGCGCTGATCGAGCGCTATCGTGCCGCCGATCTCAACGCCGTCCATCGCGAGGTCGTCGGCTACTGGGACGACCTGCTCGGCACGCTGCAGGTGACGACGCCGGATCGGCCGATGGACATCATGCTGAACGGCTGGCTGCTCTATCAGACGCTCGCCTGCCGCTACTGGGCGCGCTCGGCCTTCTATCAGGCGAGCGGCGCCTACGGCTTCCGGGACCAGCTTCAGGACATCATGGCGCTCACCGTCGCCCGGCCCGAGATGGCGCGCGAGCACATCCTGCGCGCGGCCGGTCGGCAGTTCGTCCAGGGCGACTTCCAGCATTGGTGGTTCCTGCCGGCGGGACAGGGCGTTCGCACGCGCATTTCCGACGACCGGGCATGGCTCGCCACGGTCGCCGCGCACTATGTCGAGACCACGGGCGATCTGGCCGTCCTCGACGAGCGGGTGCCGTTTATCGACGGCCCGGCCCTGAAGCCCACCGACCACGACCTCTATTTCCAGCCCACCCAGGCCGACGAAGCGGCGTCGCTGTTCGAGCACTGCGCCCGCGGCCTCGACATCGCGCTCGCCACCGGTGCGCACGGCCTGCCGCTGATGGGCGCCGGCGACTGGAACGACGGCATGAACCGCGTCGGCGAGGCGGGCAAAGGCGAGAGCGTCTGGCTGGGCTGGTTCCTGCAGGCGGCGCTCACCGCCTTCATTCCGATCGCCGCGTCGCGCAAGGAGACGGCCCGCGTGCGGACCTGGAAAGCCCATGCCGACGCCTTGAGCGTCTCGCTTGATGCCGCGGCCTGGGACGGCGAGTGGTATCGCCGCGGCTACTACGACGACGGCACGCCGCTCGGGTCGTCGTCGAGCGACGAGTGCCGGATCGATTCCATCGCGCAATCCTGGGCGGCACTGTCCGGAGCGGGCGATCCGGCGCGCGCGGTCCAGGCGATGGCCGCGCTCGACCGCCAGCTCGTGCATCGCGGCGATCGTCTCGTACTACTGTTCACGCCGCCGTTCGACAAGACGCCGCTCGATCCCGGCTACATCAAGGGCTATCCGCCGGGCATTCGCGAGAATGGCGGCCAGTACACCCATGGTGCCGTCTGGGCGGCCATGGGCTTCGCGGCACTCGGCCAGGGCGACAAGGCCGCCGAGCTGTTCTCGATGCTGAACCCGATCAATCACACGGCGACGCGCGCCGGCGTGCTGCGTTACAAGGTCGAGCCGTACGTGTCGGCGGCGGATGTCTACTCGGTGCCGCCGCATGCCGGGCGGGGTGGCTGGACCTGGTACACGGGCTCGGCCGGCTGGCTCTATCGGGCCGGCGTCGAATCGATTCTCGGCCTGCACGTCCAGGCCGATTCATTGGTGATCGATCCATGCATTCCGACCGCCTGGCCGGAATTCAGCATGACGCTCCGCTACCGCGGCGCAGTCTACGAGATCGCGGTTCACAATCCCCGAAATGTCAGCCGCGGCGTCACAGCCGTCGAGCTCGACGGCGCATCCCAAGCCGTTTCGGATGGCAAGGCGCGCGTAAAACTCTGCCAGGATCGCGGCGTGCACGCGATCCTGGTCACCCTGGGGCCCGCGCCCGTGCGCTAGGTTACTTGCGCTTGGCGGCAATCGCCTTGGCAGGGTTGGAGCTGGCCGAGGCGAAGGGCGAGGTGGAAGCGACCACCTTTGCCTTGTTCTGCTTGGGCTTCTTCGTTTCGCGATTACTGCGGCGATGCTTCTGTGACATGGGGATTCCTTCGGGCCGGACGTACCGGATCGCGGGACATCCGCGGTCCCGGCCACCCTAGGCGCATTCCAGCCGGTCGTCCCGCTCTGTTTCCGATCCGACGGCCAATGCAGCTCCCGGTCCAGGCCCGCGGTCGGCCGCACCGGAGCACGCCCATCTTGGTGTTTTACACAATGCCTAGAAATTGTATGAAGAATAGAAATACAATCTAAAGTTGATTAATATGAAAGTCGCAACGGCAAATGAGTGCGACCAAATCACGTCACGGCGTTCATCCCCATAACGATGCATGCAGGCGCAATGCTAGTGTAAGCAGGAAAATGTCCGACGTCCTCTCAAACGCATCGAGCCTGCTGCACTCCGTCTTCGGCTTCAGCGACTTCCGGCCGGGCCAGGAGGAGATCGTGCGGGCCGTGCTCGACGGCGAGAACGTGCTGGCGGTGATGCCGACGGGCAGCGGCAAGTCACTGTGCTATCAGCTCCCCGCCGTCGCCCGGTCGGGCCTTACGCTGGTGGTGTCGCCGCTGATCGCGCTGATGCGCGATCAGGTGCGTGCCCTCAGCGCCGCGGGCGTTGCCGCCGGCAGCCTGAACTCGAACAATGATCCGGCCGAGAATGCGCGCGTGCTCGGCCTGCTGCGCCGGCGCGAGCTTCGCCTGCTCTACCTCGCGCCCGAGCGGCTGGCGCGGCCCGACACGGTCGAGATGCTGGCCGAAAGCCACGTCACCTTGATGGCGATCGACGAGGCGCATTGCGTCTCGCAATGGGGCCACGATTTCCGGCCGGAGTACCTGGCGCTCGGCAACGTCGCGCGCCAGATCGGCGGCCGGCTGCAGACCCTGGCGCTGACGGCGACAGCCGATACGCCGACGCGCGGCGACATCGTCGACAAGCTGTTTCCGACGCCACCACGCGTATTCATCAGAAGCTTCGACCGCCCGAACCTGCGACTCGCCTTCAAGCCCAAGGAACGTTCCGCGCGCCAGGTGCTGGGTTTCGTGCGTGACCATGCAGACGAAAGCGGCATCGTCTATTGCGCCTCGCGCCGTAAGGTCGAGGAATTGGCCTCCGCTCTCACGGCCGCCGGCGTGCGCGCGCTGCCGTACCATGCCGGACTCGACAAGGCGGTGCGCGACGCCAACCAGGATGCCTTCCAGCAGGAAGACGGCGTGGTGATGACGGCCACCGTCGCCTTCGGCATGGGCATCGACAAGCCCGACGTGCGCTTCGTCTGCCATGCCGACCTGCCGGCCAATGTCGAGGCCTACTACCAGGAGATCGGCCGCGCCGGCCGTGACGGCCTGCCGGCCGATACGCTGACCCTCTACAGCCTGGGCGACATGCAGCTGCGCCGCCTGCAGATCGAGCAGGGCGAGCAGCCAGACGAGCGCAAGCGCATCGAACGCCAGCGCCTGACCGCGCTCTTGTCGCTGGCCGAGGCGCCGCGCTGCCGGCGCCAGACCCTGCTCGCCTATTTCGGCGAGGCGTCGGAGACCTGCGGCAACTGCGATCTCTGCCAGGAAGGCGTCGAGCGGTTCGACGGCACGATCGATGCGCAGAAGGCGATGTCAGCCATCCTGCGCACCGGCGAGCGCTTCGGCATGGAGCATCTGATCGCCATCCTGCTGGGCGAGCGCACCGACAACGTGCTGAAGTTCAATCACGACCGGCTGCCCACCTTCGGCGTTGGAGCGGGCCGCAAGGCCGCCGAATGGCGCTCGATCTATCGCCAGCTCTCGGCCATCGGCCTGATCGCGCAGGACCTGATGGAGCATGGCCGCTGGTGGGTCACCGACGAAGGCTGGCGCGTGCTGAAGGGCGAAGCCAGCATCGAGCTGCGCAAGGATCTTTCCTCCGGCGCCGCTGGCAAGGGTTCGCGCCGCGACAAGCGCGCCGCGACAGCCGCGGCCATCGTGGGCGACGCTGACGCCGTCCTGCTCGAGGCGCTGAAGGCGCTGCGCACCAGGCTGGCGCAGGCGCAGAAGGTGCCGGCCTATGTCGTATTCTCCGACCGCACCCTGATCGAGCTGGCGACCCACCGGCCGGCAAGCCCGCGCGCCATGCGCGAGATCCACGGCGTCGGCGACACCAAGCTCGAACGCTATGGGGCGGCATTTCTCGAGATCCTCCAGGCCCACGCCCGCTAGGCCTTTCCGGTTCGGAACCGGCAAAACACACCGGCGTTAGGAATGTCGTGCTGCGCTGAAAGCCGCACGCACTTTCGCCCGTTGAAAGGGCAACGAGCTGGAGAAGGACGATGAGTGGGGCGATCCCTAAGGCTCGGACCGGGGTGCCCGGTCTGGACGATATCTTGTTGGGTGGATTGGCCGTCGGTCGGATTTTCCTCTTGGAAGGCAGTCCAGGCACCGGCAAGACCACCATGGCGCTGAGCTTCCTGCTTCAAGGGGCGGCGGCGGGCGAGCGCGGCCTCTACATCACCCTCTCGGAAACCGCGCAGGAGCTGCGGGCGGGAGCCGAGTCGCACGGCTGGAACCTGGGGGAGGGCATCGAGATCTTCGAGGTGGTGCCGCCCGAGAGCGTGCTCGATTCGGACCAGCATCAAAGCCTGCTCTATTCGTCCGATCTCGAGCTTGGCGAGACCACGCGGGTGATCTTCGAGGCAGTCGAGCGCACTAAGGCCTCGCGCGTCGTGGTCGATTCGCTGTCGGAGATCCGCCTGCTGGCGCAGAGTTCGCTGCGCTACCGTCGCCAGATCCTGGCGCTGAAGCACTATTTTGCGCGCCACGGCTCGACCGTGCTGTTGCTCGACGACCTGACGGCCGACACGTTCGACAAGACAGTGCACAGCGTCGCCGCCGGCGTCATCCGGCTGGAGGAGATGTCGCCGGACTACGGTGCCGAGCGCCGCCGGTTGCGCGTCATCAAGTACCGCGCGCAAAGCTTCCGGGGCGGTTTCCACGACTTCGTCATTCGGCACGGCGGCGCGCACGTCTTCCCGCGCCTGGTCGCGGCCGAGCACCGCCGCAACTTCACCCGCACTCGCGTGACAAGCGGCATCGCCGGTCTCGACAGGCTGCTGGGCGGCGGCGTCGAGCAGGGTTCCAGCACCTTGCTGCTCGGTCCGGCGGGTGCGGGCAAGAGCCTGATCACCCTTCAATTCGTGAACCAGACGATCCGCAACGGCGGCAAGGCGGCCATGTTCATCTTCGACGAGGAACTGGGGCTGCTGTTCGATCGCGCCAAGCCCCTGGGCTTCGACCTCGCCGCCATGCGCGACACGGGCCGTCTCCTGATCACCCAACTGGACGCCGCCGAGCTGTCGCCCGGCGAATTCTCCCAGAAGGTGCGCGATGCCGTGCAGGATGGCGAGGTCCGGACGGTGGTGATCGACAGCCTCAACGGCTACCAGGCGGCGATGCCACAGGAGAATTCGCTGATCCTGCACATGCATGAGCTGCTGCAGTACTGCAACCGGCGCGGCGTCTCGACCTTCCTCACGGTGGCGCAGCACGGCATGGTCGGCGACATGAAGACGCCGGTCGACGTCACCTACCTTGCAGATGCCGTGATCCTGCTGCGCTTCTTCGAGGCCGAAGGCTCCGTGCGGCGTGCCATGTCGGTCATCAAGAAGCGCACGGGCAAGCACGAAGACACGATCCGCGAGTTCTGGATCAACGATGGCCTGCATGTCGGTGACCCTCTCGCCCAGTTCCATGGCATTTTGCGGGGAACGCCCGTGATGACCGGCGATCGGATGCCACCGCGGCTGGCGACGGGCGATTGACCTCCGCCGCCCCGGCACGGTCCCTGCGCGCCCTCGTATTGGCGCCCCGCGGTCGCGACTCCGCCGTCGCCGCGTCGCTGATCGAACAGGCGGGAGTCGCGTGCCTCGCGTGCCGTGATCTGGTCGGACTTATCGACATCCTGGATGATGATGCGGCCTTCGTCCTGATGACCGAGGAGGCGATCCGCACCGCCGATCTCAGACCGCTGTCGCTGTGGCTGGCCGGGCAGCCCGCCTGGTCCGACCTGCCGTTCATTCTGGTGACGGATCACGGCGGCGGGCCGGAGCGTAATCCCATCGCCGCGCGCCGGCTGGAATCACTGGGCAATGTGTCGTTCATCGAACGGCCGTTTCATCCCACCACGCTGGCGAGCGTGGTGCGCGCCACGGTCAAGGGTCGCCGTCGCCAGCACGAGACCCGTTCGCTGCTCGAGGATTTGCGACAGAGCGAACTGCGCCTGCAGCAGACCAACGATCAGCTCGAGCGCCGGGTCGAAGAGCGCACCGCCCAGCTTCAGCATGCCCATGACGAGCTGGTGGCGCAGATCGCCGAGCGCACCCGCACGGAGGAGCAGCTCCGCCACATGCAGAAGCTGGAATCGATCGGCCAGCTCACCGGCGGCGTGGCGCACGATTTCAACAACCTGCTGACGGCGGTGCTGGGAAATCTCGAGCTTCTGCGCAAGCGGCTGCCGTCCGATCCAGGCATCGACCGCCTGATCGATGGCGCCACGCAGGGCGCCCAGCGCGGCGCATCGCTGACCCAGCGCCTGCTCGCTTTCGCCCGGCGTCAGGCGCTCGAGCCCCGACCGACCGACTTCGCCGAACTGGTGCGCGGCATGGGCGATCTTTTGGGCCGCTCGCTCGGTCCTTCGATCGCCATCGTTTTCGACCTGCCAACCGGTTTGCCGCCGGCCTTGGCGGATCACAACCAGATCGAGCTCGCCTTGCTCAACCTCGCAGTCAACGGACGCGATGCCATGCCCGATGGCGGTACGCTCACGGTTGCCCTGTCTTCGGAGCTCGTAAGCGACGGGCGCGACTTGGCACCCGGGCGCTACGTGCGTCTAACCGTGTCCGATACCGGTCGCGGCATGGATCCGCAGACCCTGGCGCACGCCATCGAGCCCTTCTTCTCGACCAAGGAAGTCGGCAAAGGAACAGGGCTCGGCCTCTCGATGATCCACGGGCTAGCCCTGCAGCTGAAGGGTGCGCTGCGGCTCGACAGCGAGGTCGGTCGCGGCACGCGCGCGGAACTGTGGCTGCCGGTCGCCAACGGCTCAGCGGCGGCGGCGGCGCCGGAGCTGGCCGATGGCCTCGGCGCGTCGAAGCGGCATGCGACGGTGTTGTTCGTCGACGACGATTTCCTGATCAGTCTCAGCACTGCCTCCTTGCTCGAGGATCTGGGGCACAGGGTGATCAAGGCGCCGTCGGGTCCTGCCGCATTGGAAGTGCTGAAGGACGACAAGCCCGTCGACCTCATGATCACCGACTACGCCATGCCCGGCATGACCGGCCTGCAGCTCGCCGAAGAAGCGCGCAAGCTGCGGCCGGACCTGCCAATCCTGCTGGCCACCGGCTATGCCGACCTGCCCACGCGCGCCAGCTTCGAGCTGCCGCGGCTTTCCAAGCCCTACATGCAGAAGCAGTTGGCGGAGCAGATCACGTCTCTGCTCGGATGACGTTCAGAGCAGCATCGGCATCATCCGCCGCACCCGTTCGTCGCGCAGCCACAGCCCAACCCAGAAGAGCAGGCCGAGATAGACGCCGAACAGCGTGTGGCTGAACAGCGGGTCGCCGAGCCGGAGATGGCTGGCGATCGCGCCGCCCATGATGCCGGTAAGCAGGACCGCGCCCAGCAGCGCGGTGCGCGGCCAGGCGTAGAGCGCTGTGCAGAGCAGGGTCACGACGCCCAGGAAGCGGGCGAACGAATCGGTCGCCGGATAACCGAGCTCGCGCAGGCTGTCGGTGACCGGCTGGATCGGCACCAGCTTGATGGCGCCGTCGAACAGCAGAAACAGGACGGCGATGCCGCTCAGCACGCGGCCTGTCCACAGGGCAGTGCGGGAGTTCATGGTCAGCTCTTTTTTATCGGCGTAGCGATCGACCACTTGACGCCGAACGGGTCGCGCAGCTGGCCGTAGCGGTCGCCCCAGAACATCTCCGAGACGGGCAGCAGCACCTCGGCGCCGGCGTCCACCGCGCGCTTCGACCAGGCGTCGACGTCGTCGATCTGGAGGTGGAGCATGAAGGCGCCGGGCGTTTCCAGCGGATGGCCGTGGTCGGGGAAGGCGTCGGCCAGCATCACCGAACCGCCGTTGATCACGAGATGGATGTGCAGATAGCGGCCCTTCTCGTCGGGTGGCATGCGCATTACCTCCATGGCGCCGAACGCTTTCTTGTAGAAGTCGGCGGCTTTGCCGGCATCGCTGACGCCAAGATAGGGCGCGACGCCGCCCAGCACCGGGGGATTTGCAGCAGTCATGTCGATCTCCTTGGTTGGACCTAACCCAGGACGAACGACGGGGACCGAGGCCGACAGGGAGTGCGAAGATTTTTTGCTGGGGGCGCGCCACTGCAATGGCGCGTCATATCTGTGCCAAGATAAAGAACGCGCGACTGGAGTCGCGCGCGCCCAGCTAGGCGCGTTCCTTGTCCAGATGATCGAGATGCTGGCGGATGTGGGCGGCTTCGGCCGGCGTGTGGGCGAGCGAAATCGCCCGGTCGAAGGCCTTGCGGGCCTCGGCGCGGCGGTCGAGCTGCTGCAAGAGAGCTCCCTTCACTCCATGGAAGTAGAAGTAGCTGGCAAGCCGTTCGTCCAGCGGCTCGATCATCGCCAGGGCGGCGGCCGGGCCGCGGATCTTGTTCACGGCCACGGCGCGGTTGAGTGTCACCACGGGCGAAGGTTGCAGCCTTTCAAGGTTGGCGTAGAGCAGGTCGATCTGCGCCCAATCCGTGTCCTCGGCCTGTTGGGCGCGGGCATGCAGGGCGGCGATGGCGGCCTGGACCTGATAGGGGCCGGGACGGCGGTGGCGCATCGCCTTGTCGATCAGCGCCAGGCCCTCGGCGATGCGCTTGGGATTCCAGCGGCCGCGGTCCTGATCCTCGAGCAGCACGATGTTGCCACCGCTGTCGAAGCGAGCGGAAGCGCGCGCCTGCTGCAGCAGCATCAGGGCGGCAAGCCCCATGACTTCCGGTTCGCTCGGGAACACGCGCAGCAGCAGGCGCACCAGCCGGATGCCTTCCTCGGCCAGGATCGCGCGCGTCTTGGCCTCTTTGCTGGGCGCCGAATAGCCCTCGTTGAACACCAGGTAGATCATGGCCGCCACGGCGGCCAACCGCTCGGCACGCTCCGGCGCGCCGGGCGCCTCGAACGGCACGCCGGCATCGGCGATGCGCGCCTTGGCGCGGGTGATGCGCTGTTCCATGGCGGCTTCGCCCACCAGGAAGGCGCGCGCGATCTGCTTCACCGACAGGCCGCAGACGATGCGCAACGCCAGCGCGATCTGCTGTGTGGCCGGCAGCTCGGGATGGCAGCAGATGAACAGCAGCCGCAGGATGTCGTCGCGGTAGTGGGCGCCGTCGAGCCGCTCGGCGAGCTCGCTCTCGGCGTCGTCGAGATTGGAAATCGCAGTCTCGTCGGGCAGCGCCACCTGCTTGGCCCGTCGCCGCACGTCGTCCATCGCGGCGTTGCGGCCGACAAGGATCAGCCAGGCCGCGGCATCGCGCGGCGGACCGTTCTGCGGCCACGTCCTGAGCGCCCGCAGGCAGGCTTCCTGGAAGGCTTCTTCCGCTGTATCGAGGTCGCGGAAATAACGCAGCAATGCCCCCATCACCTGGGGACGCGCCGAGGCCAGGACCGCGTCGATCCAGCCGAGATCGTTCACGCCGCGGGCTTCCTTTGCTCGGCGAGTTGATAGTCATGAAGTTCGGCGACCGGCCGGATCTCATAGCTGCCGGTTCCGGGATTGGCCTTGGCGAGGTCCTTGGCCGTCTCGATAGCCGCATCGAGCGAGGCGCAGTCGACGATGAAGAAGCCCAGAAGCTGCTCCTTGGTCTCGGCAAAAGGTCCGTCGATCACCATTTCCTCGCGGCCCTTGCGCAGGGTCGTGGCGGCGGTGGTCGGCAGCAGGCGGGCGACCGGGCCCAGCCTTCCCTGCTTGTCGAGCTTGTCCTGGACCACGGCCAGGCGGGCCATGGTTTCATCGTGATAGTCCTTGGACCACGCGCCGATGGCGTCTTCGGAATTGTAACAAAGGATGGCGTACAGCATGGGCGGGATTGACCTCGATATTGCTTAGGACGAACGACGGGAGGGAATACCGACACCGCGCGCAGAAAAATTGCCCGTTACTCCTCGGACGAGGAAAGCGGCGTCTCGAAGGGCGTGCCGGCCTTGAGGAGGCGGTAGCGGCCGTCCC
>Ga0193726_1000496_pt1 | contig 40785 bp, 40 predicted proteins | sample H2c1metaG_FD_144928 | JGI IMG/M metagenome (GOLD analysis project Ga0193726, IMG submission 144928) | Soil microbial communities from a riparian zone of the East river system, Colorado, United States - H2c1 | ecosystem: Environmental > Terrestrial > Soil > Riparian zone | place: USA: East River... | reverse complement strand
TCGAGGCCGGCCCAGGGACGGACTGGTTCGCCGACCCGGCCACGGGCGCGCTGAATACCAGCGCGCCTGCGCTGCTGGGCTCGGCCGGCGGCGACTTCCTGCTCGCCGCCCGGGTCGAGGTCGCGTTCGCGGCGACCTACGACGCCGGTGCCCTGGTGCTGTGGCGCGACGACCGGACGTGGGCGAAGCTGTGCTTTGAGTACTCGCCGCAGGCCGAGCGGATGGTGGTCTCGGTCGTTACCCGCGGAGAGTCGGACGACTGCAACTCCGTCGTCTTCGCCGGGAACGCGGTCTGGCTGCGGGTCGCCCGGATGGGCGATGCACATGCCTTCCACATGTCCCCCGACGGCCAGCGCTGGCTGTTCGTCCGTCACTTCCGGCTGGGCGGGCCGGGGCCGGTCAGCTACGGCTTCGAGGCCCAGTCCCCGACCGGCCTGGGCTGCGAGGCGCGGTTCTCCCGCATCCGCTTTGATCCGGCCACCCTGGGCGACCTGCGGGACGGCACATGACCGCGGAGAGCGAGCTCGACCCGGTGATTGATCAGCGGGTCCGCGCGAGCATCGCCCGCCAGACGATGCTGGGCACCCTCGGCGTCAGCGTGCTCGCCCTGCGGCCCGGCCGGGCTGAGCTCGGGCTGGAGCGCCGCGCCGACCTGTGCCAGCAACATGGATTCGTTCACGCCGGCGCCCTCACGGCCCTCGTCGACTCGGCGTGCGGCTACGCCGCGCTCACCCTGTTCCCGCTGGACCGCGACGTGCTGACCGTCGACTTCTCCGTCTCGCTGGTCGCTCCCGCGGCGCAGGAGAGGTTCGTCGCGGTCGGTTCCGTGCTCCGCAGCGGCCGCACGCTCACGACCTGCCGCGGCGAGGTACTCGGCGTCGCCGCGGACGGCACGCGGAAGGTCGTGGCCCTGATGCAGGCGACCATGATGGCCGTGAGCACGATGTCGGACTAGAACGGACCGGCCGGCGGTGACCGCGGGCTCAGCGGTGGTAGGGATCGGGCAGGTCGCTGCCCACGGTCAGCTGGGCGATGCCATCGGGCTCGACGAGCTCCGGCTCAGGCGGGCCGTCGCCGCCGAATTGCAGCGCCACGATCCCGCATCGCTTGGCGCCCAGTACCGGCTGGACGTCGTCCGGCAGGACGGCCCACGTGGTCGGCGCCCACAGGTGGTCGGTGCCGCCCTCGCGGAGCCGCCGGTACTGGTGCGCGTGCCCGCTGATGACCAGGGCCGGGGAGGCGCCGACGAACAGCGACCCGAGACGGTCACGACCCGGCCGGGGCAGGAACCGGTAAGGCGGCGCGGCGGCGAGTTCCGCGTCGGGCGCGGCCATGGGCTTGTGCGACACGAGCGCGACCGGCTGGTCGCCGCGGCGCGCGCTGAGCTGCTGCCCGAGCCACGACCACTGGCTTTCCTCAGCCGCGAGCCCGGAGCCGACGAGCTGCGCAGTTGATCGCCAGCAGCAGCCAGCCGCCCAGGGCGAGGGACCAGTGATCGGCGCCGATGATCTCGTTCCAGCGCTGCTGCCGGGTGGCGTCCACGGCCGCGGCTTCCGGCGCGCCGGGCCGGGGGTTGTCGCCGACATCGTGGTTGCCGGGAACCGCGTGCCAGGGCACCGGCAGCCGGTCGAGCTGCCGGCGGCCGTACCACAGGTCGCCCGGGTCATGCGCGCCGTCGAGGGTGAGGTCGCCGAGATGGATCACGACGTCCGGGGCGGCCGTGCGGATGTAGCGAAGCACCGCGTCCCAGTTCTCGGCCGCCTCCGGCGCCGCGGGCGACAGATGGGTGTCGGACACCAGGATCACGCGCGCTGCGGCCACATCCGGACCATAGCGGCCGGGCCGTCAGCGGCCGGCCGCACAGCTGAGCGGCCATGATCAGGTTCACCTAGGGTCCGGATGGCGGTCACCCGGAGGGCGGTTACCAGGACGGCGGCTACCCTGGCGGCAGGGCGGCGCAGCGGCGGATCTCGGCGATGATCGCGCGCGTGTCGGCGGTGGTGGTGGCCGGGTTGACGATGCAGGCGCGGAGCGCGAAGCGGCCGTCGACGCGGGTCCCGGCGAGGAACGCCCGGCCGGAGGCTTGCAGGGCGTGCAGCAGCGCCTCGTTGTGCGCGTCGAGGCCGGGCTCGCCGGCCGCGGAGCCGAGGTGGCGGAAGCAGACGACGGACAGGCCATGCCCGAGGACCTGGAAGTCGGCGGCCCCGTCGAGCTCGCCGCGCAGTGCGTCGGCCACGGCGATGTCGCGGGCGATGAGCCGGCGGTAGCCGTCCTGGCCGAGGTGCCTGAGCTGCATCCAGACTTTCAGCGACCGGAACGGGCGGGTCTGCTCGAGGCCGTACTCGGAGAACCACACGGGCTCGTCGGCGTCGCCGCCGGTGCGCAGGTAGGGCGGAACCAGGCTGAAGGTGTCGCGGGCCATGGCCTCGTCGCGGAACAGGATGAGGCCCGCGTCCACGGGTGCGTAGAGCCATTTATGCGGGTCGAGCGCGATGCTGTCGGCGCGGGCGAGGCCGGCCCGCGCCGTCGCCCAGGCGTCCAGCAGCAGGACGGCCGGGGCGCCGTAGGCACCGTCGACGTGCAGCCATACGTCGTGCTGAGCGCAGACGGCGGCGATGTCGGCCAGCGGATCGACGGCCCCGGTGTTGACGGTGCCCGCCGACGCGATCACCGCGATGGGCAGTTTCCCAGCCATCCGGTCGGCCGTCACCGTCCGCTTCAGGTCGGCGGGATCCATGGCGCGGTCAGCGCCGGTGGCGATCATGGTGATATGGGCCGAGCCGAGGCCCAGGATCTCGACCGCCTTGGTCGCGCAGCTGTGCGCCTCGGCGGTGGCATACACGGCCGGCGCGCCGGCCGTCCCGCGCACGCCGTCCCGGCGGTCGTCGAGGCCGGCCCGCGTCATGGCCCGGCGCCGGGCGGCGGCCAGGGCCGTCAGCGTCGCGGCCGACCCGCCGCTCACCAGCTGGCCGGCGTGGCCGCCGGCCCAGCCGAGCAGGTCGGCGAACCAGCGGACGACCTGCCGCTCCAGGTGCACCGCGGCGTGGTTGCCGCCGGCCACGCTCGGATTCATCGCCGCGGCCAGGGCCGACGCCGCCACGCCGAGCGGATGCGGCGGGGAGTTCACCCAGGCCGCGAAGCGCGGGTGGGCGTTGCCGAACGGGTACGGCGCGACGGTGGCGGCGAACTCGGCCAGCACCTGCTCGACGGGAACCCCGGCCTCGGCCCAGCCCTCAGCCGCCCACGTCTCCAGCAGCTCCCGGGGCGGACGCCGGGTGACGGGACCGTCCCGGCCGGCGGCCAGCAGTTCCGCCATCAGCTCAGCGGTGACCTCCGCGAGGTCGCGCAGCTGTGACCGGGACCACGCCCAGCCCGGCTCGTCGGGGCTGGCCGGGACCGCACGCCCCGCGCTGACGGCGGCCGGCTCGGCGGTCACTCGGCGCGCCCGTCGCTGGCCGCCGGGCGCTCGCCGGCCGGGAGATGGTCCCCGGCCGCGAGATGGCCCCCAGCCGGGAGATGGTCCCCGGCGACATCCATGGCCAGGTAGTACACGCAGGGCTCGGCCGCCGGGTTGGCGAAACCGTGGCGGCAGTCGCCGGGGTAGAAGATGCTGTCGCCCTCGCCCAGGCGGGACGACGCACCGTCGAGGGTCAGCTCCAGGGTGCCCCGCTCGACCGCCACGTACTCGCGGCTCCCCGGCGCATGGGGCAGGTAGGTGCCCGCGTCGACCAGGCGGCCCAGCGTGGTCCGCATGAACTCGAACTCCACGCCGGGCAGCACCGGGGACAGGATCCGGCGCTCCCACCCCGCCGGGTCGGCCAGGACCGCCTGGTCGTCCCGGGTCAGCAGGACCGGCTCGTAGCCGGACTCGTCCTGGGTCAGGCGGGCGATGCTGCTGCCCAGCGCGGTGGCGACCCGGTCGAGCACCAGCACGGTCGGCGCCCGGCCGCCGCGCTCGATCTCCGAGATCATGCTGCGGCTCACGCCGCTGGCCGCCGCCAGGTGGTCCAGCGTCAGGCGCCGTGCACGGCGCAGAGCGCGGATGCGGGCACCCATCGCCCTGGCTGGCAGCATCTCTCCACTATAGTGGAGAACCGCCAGCCCCCTCAGCACGGGCCCGGCCCGCGGCGCGCGGGCTAGCGACCGCGCGGCTGCGATCGCGCGGGGCGGAGCATGCTGTGGTAGACGCCCAGCAGGGCGGCCTTCTGCTCATCGTCCAGCCGGCCCTGGGCCAGGATCGCGGCCTCGACCGGGTCGGCCCGCGGCTCGCCGCCGGCGCTCTCGGTGCCCGGGGCGCCGTCGCCAGCGGGACTGGGCTTCACCAGGCCAGCCTGGGCCAGCAGCATCTCCGTCGATACGTCGAGGGCTCCCGACAGCAGCTGCAGCACCCGGACCGACGGCTGGTGCATGCCGCGCTCCAGCTGGCTGAGGTAAGCGTTGGACAGGCTGGTCAGCTCGGCCAGCTGGCGGAGCGAGAGGTTGGCCAGCTTGCGCTGGTTGCGGATGAAGGCGCCCATCGCCTCCATCTGCTGGCCCCACGGATCTGCCATTTCTCTCCCGGGCGCGGGCGGATGCGGTCGCCCGGCGAAAGAACGCGGGCCTGTCCTCAGTATCGCGCGGCCGCCCGTGCGGGTGCCGCGCGACGGGGACGGTTACTTCGCCGCGGTGCCCGGCTTCTTGGCCGGGGCGTCCTGCGCCGGGGCGGCGGGCAGCAGCGGCGCCGTGGCCTTCAGGACGTCCTCGGCGAACGTGCGCTGGCTGGCCAGCAGCTGCTCGGCGAAGTCGTAGGCGCCGGCCACCAGGTCCTGCGGGCGCGGCAGCTTGTCGGCGAACGGCACGTTCAGCTCGGGCAGCGACGGCGTGATCGACTGAACCGCGCCGGCCCAGGTCTGGATCGCGTCGACGACTGCGGCCTGGCTCTTGCGGACCGTGCTCAGGATCTCGTCCTGGACCTGGCCCAGGGGGCGGGACTCCGTCATGACTCCTCCTCAGGATTGAACTCTTGATAACTATAGTGCGCAACCCTGATCGCTTTGTCAAGCAGAGGCCCGGGCGGCCGGAGGTCAGCCCAGGACGTAGCTGCCGGGGGCGCGGCCCGCGGCCGGATAGCGGCGATTGCCCAGCGGCGGCGGCTTCACCCGGTCGCCGGCCCGCTGCTGCGCCCACCGGGTCCAGTCCTCCCACCAGGAGCCGGACTGCCGGACGGCAGCCGCGCGCCAGGCGGCCGCATCGGCCGGGACGCTCCCGGCCGAGGCACTCCCGGCCGGGACGCCGTCGGCGCTCTCGTACCAGGCCTTCGGCCCCGGCGGGTTGACGATGCCCGCGATGTGGCCGCCGCTGGACAGGATGTAGCGGACGTCGCCGCCGAGCAGGGAAATGGCCTGGTAGGACGAAGCCCAGGGCACGATGTGGTCGTTCACGGCACCCACGACGTAACTGTCGTTCATCACCTTCCCCAGGGACAGCCGCTCGCCGGCGAGCTCCAGCTGCCCGGCGGACAGCTCGTTCTTCAGGTACAGGGACCGCAGGTAGAACGAGTGCATCGCGGCGGGCATCCGGGTGCTGTCGGCGTTCCACGCGAGCAGGTCGAAGGCCGGCGGGGCCTCGCCCATCAGCCAGCCCGACACCACGTAGCTGAAGATGAGGTCATTAGCGCGCAGCAGGTCGAAGGTGCCGGCCATCTGGCTGCCCTCGAGGTAGCCCTTCTTGGCCATCTCCTGCTCCAGCCGTGCGATGGTCGCCTCATCGGTGAAGGCGCCGAGCACGCCCGGCTCGGAGTAGTCGAGCATGGTGTTGAGCAGCGTGACCGAGCCCAGCCGGTCGTCCCCCAGGGCGGTCAGGTAGGCGGCCAGCATCGCGGTCAGCGCGCCGCCCAGGCACAGCCCGACGATGTCGGTCTTCGGGGCGCCGGTGATGTCGGCGATGGCATCGAGGGCCGCGCTGGGGCCGTGCACGAGGTAGTCCGCCAGGGTCACGCCGCGCATCGAGGCGTCGGCGTTGCGGTAGGAGATGGCGAAGACCGTGCGCTCGTGCTGGACGGCCCACTCGATGAAGCTGCGGCCCGGCGCGAGGTCCATGATGTAGTACTTGTTGATCCAGGGCGGGCTGGCCAGCAGCGGGACGGCCCGGACCTTGGCAGTCTGCGGCGCGTACTGGATGAGCTCCATGAGCTCGTTCCGGAACACGACCCGGCCGGGAGTGACCGCGAGATTCTGGCCGACCGCGAATGAGCTGGCGTCGACCTGGCGCGGGCGGCCCTGGTTGCGCAGCAGGTCATCGAGGAAGTTGCGGGCGCCGGCCACCAGGCTGGCGCCCCCGGTGTCCAGCGCCCGCTTCATCGCCGCCGGGTTGGTGAGCAGGAAGTTCGTCGGCGCGAGGGCATCGAGCGCGAAGCCGGCGGCCAGTTCCGCCTTCGCGTCGGCGACCGGATCGCCGGCGCCCGCGGCGCGCACGTCGCCGGTCAGCCGGGCCGCCGCCAGGTAGGCCTGGCGGAGGGCGAAGAACGCGGGGTTGTCGGTCCACGAACGGTCGGCGAACCGCTTGTCGGCGGGCACCGGGACCGGGGGCGCCGCTTCCGCGCCCAGCCACCGCGCCGCGGCCACCGGCCCGACCCGGGCCAGGTCCGACCAGAACCGCACCCCGGCCATGGCCACGTCGCCGGGACTCCCCGCGGCGCGCATGAGCACGGCGAGGACCGACTGGCGCAGGCCCGCGGTATCCAGGGACGCGAAGTGCCCCGCCTCGGGACCGAGCGCGTCGCCGGCCGCCTCCCCCGACTGCCAGTCGCTCTCCTGCGTCGTCATGTCACCTGCTCCTCCCTGACCGGCGCGGCCGCCAGCCACCGGCTGATCGCGGCCACGACCTGGCCGGGGGCCTCGAGCTGAGGGGTGTGGCCGATGCCCGGCAGCAGCGCCGTGGCCCAGCCGGGATGGGCCGCCGCGGCGCGGCGGGCGGCCGCCACGGGGACCAGCCGGTCCTGCTCGCCGTGGATGAGGAGCACCGGCGGGTCCAGGGCGCCCGCCAGCGCGCGGTACCGGCCGGGCCAGCCCACCAGCACGCCCAGCGAGCGAGCGGCCTGCAGGAATGCCTGCTCGGTGCCCGGAACCGCGCGGCGGTACTCGGCCAGCCGGACGCTGGCCTCGGTGACTTCGGGCGAAGCGCGCCGCGGGTCAGCGAAGCAGAGCTCCAGGATCCGGCCGGCCTGCTGGCGCGGCGTCATGCGCCACCGGGCCGACCACAGGTAGAGCTCGCCGGCGCCGGGCGTGGCGCAGAGCGCGAAGTCGGCCGCCAGCCGCTGGTCGGGCCACCGCCACGAGCCGGGGACCGGTACCGGGGCATCGATCAGGACCAGCCCGGCCACGGAGCCGGGGTCGGCGCGGGCGTGCAGCATCGCGACGGTCCCGCCCATGGAATTGCCGACCAGGACGGCCGGAGCGCCGGCCACCTCGCGGACGAAGCGGCCCAGCAGCGCGGCACTGGCCTGCACCGTGGCCAGGCGGCCGGTCGCGGGCGTAAGCCCGAATCCGGCCAGGTCCAGGGCGAGGACGCGGCGCTGCGCCGCGAGCGCGGGAGCGACCAGCACCCAGTCCAGGTGCGACCCGCCCAGGCCGTGGACGAGCACCAGGGGCGGCGCCGAGCAGCCGGGCGGGCCGCCGAAGTCGACGCCGTGCACGCGACCGCCCAGGTCCGCGATGAAATCCCGGCCGCCCCACGGCGCCGCGAAGGAGGCGGCGGAGGCCGCCGGGCCGGCGCTGAGCGTCGCGGTCATCGCCGGGTCAGCGCCGGCCGGGGCGCCACCCCGGCGCGGGTGCCGGCCTGCGTGCCCATCGACTCAGCCGCCCTTCGCCACCGGAGGATCGCGTGCTGGTTCCATCTACGCAGCGTTGGGCGCTGTGCGCAATGCCACACTCGCGCCGGTGTTACCTGCTCACGCCCGCCGGAGCGGAGTGGGCTGATAGGCGATCAGCGTCCAGTCCCCGCCCGCCTCCGCCCAGACGGCCAGCGCACTGCTGTCGATCTCGGCGGGGCGGCCGCCGATCTCCGCGGACGCGCGCATCTCGCCGATGACCAGCGCCGCGCCGGCCAGGATCTCGATCCGGTCGACGGGGTGCGCGACCGACCGGTAGACGAAGTAGCCGTCCCGGACCTTCTGCAGGTAGGACTCCTTCGAGTCCCGGCCGCCGGTCGAGTGCGCGTAGCTCAGCCGGGCCGACAGCAGGCGGTCGAGCGTCTCGACGTCGCCGTCGACCATGGCCTGGTAGCGCTCGTCCTCAAGCTGCCGGATCCGAGCCTCCGGCGCGTGTGCCGCGTCCGTCACGTCCACCGCCTCCGCTGGGTTGGCCGGCCCTGGCGTGAGCCGGGACTGCCTATTCTGCTCCTTGACAAATCATATGAACGTTCTTTTAATTTGGCTCATGGGCCGGATCGTGAGAGTGCAGATCAGCTCCGAACGCTGCCAGGGGCACGGCCGCTGCTACGACCTCGCCCCGGGCCTGTTCGGCGAGGACGACGAGGGCTACGGCACGGTGCTCGCCGACGGGGCCGTCGCGCCAGCCCAGGAGCGCGCCGCGCGCCTCGCGGCGGCCAACTGCCCCGAGCACGCGGTCGAGATCCTCGAGGAGAGCTGACATGGCCGTCGACGACCGGTTCACCCGGGAATTCCGCGAGGGAGCGCCGGAACCGCCCCTCGGCACGCGCAACGAGATCACGACGGGCCCGGTCGCCGACTGGGCGAGCGACTTCTCCCATCTCGAGCCGGAGTGGGCCGCCGATCCCTACCGGATCCAGGACGACCTGCGCGAGCGCTGCCCGATCGCGCACACCGGGCGGTTCGGCGGCGGGTGGCTGCCGACGCGCTACGAGGACGTCGCAGCGATCGCCGCCGACACCGAGCGCTTCTCCTCGCGGTCGATCATCATGAGCAACTTCCGGCCGCCGCCCGAGCTGGCGCCCATCGGCGGCACCCCGCCGATCTCCTCCGACCCGCCCTTCCACCACGACGCGCGCAAGCTCCTGCTCCCGGCCTTCACCAAGACCGCGGTCACCCGGCAGGAGGCCGCGACCCGGGCCTTCTGCCACTCGCTCCTCGACGGGCTCGAGGGGCAGGAAGTCGTCGACGCGGCGCGCGACTACGCGCAGCACATCCCGATGCGGGTCATCGCGGACATGCTCGGCTTCCCCCAGGAGGACGGCCCGCGGTTCGCCGAGTTCGTGGAGAACACGCTCGAGGGCATCAACCTGCCGCCCGAGGAGCGCATCGCGCGGATGACGGCGCTGTTCGACTACCTGCTGGCGCAGATCCACGACCACGTCGACCACCCGCGCGACGATCTCACCACCTTCCTGATCAACGCCGAGCTCTACGGGCGCAAGCTCGACCCGTCCCACGTCGCCGGCACCATGGCCCTGCTGCTCCTGGCGGGCATCGACACGACGTGGAGCGCGATCGGCGCGTCGCTGTGGCACCTGGCCGGAGCCCCGGCCGACCGCCAGCGCCTGGCCGCCGAGCCGGGACTGCTGCCGACCGCGATGGAGGAGTTCCTGCGCGCCTACGCCCCGGTCACCATGGCCCGGCTGGTCCGCGACGACATGCAGTGGCGCGGCGCCGACATGAAGGCCGACGACTGGATCCTGCTGTCGTTCCCGGCCGCCAACCGCGACCCGGCCCAGTTCGACCGGGCCGGCGAGGTCGTCATCGACCGCGAGGTCAACCGGCACGCCGCGTTCGGCCTCGGCATCCACCGCTGCATCGGCTCCCACCTGGCCCGCATGGAGCTGCGCGTCGCGCTGGAGGCCTGGCTCGAGCGCATCCCGGAGTTCAGCCTCGACGACCCGGCCGCGGTGCGCTGGTCCGCGGGACAGATCCGCGGGCCGCGCAGCCTCCCGCTGCGCATCGGCTGACGCCCGGCGGCCGCCTGCGGGTCCGGCGCGGGCCGCAGTGACAGGATGGCCGGATGCCTGCCCCGCGCCCCGTGGCGCTCGTCACCGGCTCGGCGTCCGGAATCGGCGCCGGCATCGCCCGGCGCCTGGCCGCCGACGGCCTGACCGTCGTCGTGCACTCGCGGGTCAGCCGGGCGGCCGGCCTCCAGCTGGCCGCGGAGATCGGCGGCACCTACCAGCAGGCCGACCTGGCCGACGAGAGCCAGTGCCGGGCGCTGGTCACGGGCGTGACCGACGAGCACCAGCGGCTGGACGTGCTGGTCAACAACGCCGGGGTCAGCTGGCCCATCGCCCACGATGACCTCAGCGCGGTGACCGCCTCGGTCTGGCGGGAGCTCCTGGACGTGAACCTCATCGCGCCGTGGCTGCTGACCTCCGCCGCGCTCGGCGCGCTGCGCTCCTCGCCGCGGCCCGGCGGCGGCGCGGTCGTCAACATCACCAGTCACGCCGGGGTCCGGCCCAAGGGCTCGTCGATCCCCTACGCGGCCACCAAGGCGGCGCTCAACCACACCACCCGGCTGCTCGCGGCCGCCCTCGGCCCGGAGGTCCGCGTCAACGCGGTCGCCCCCGGCCTGGTCGACACGCCGCTGACGGCCACATGGGCCGGCGCCCAGCAGCTCTGGCGCGAGCAGGCGCCCATGCGGCGCGCCGCGCAGCCCGCGGACGTCGCCGACCTGGTCAGCGCGCTCGTCGCGAACAGCTACATCACCGGCGAGGTGATCCTGCTGGACGGCGGCCTCAACCTGAGGTGAATACGGGAACGGGCGAGCGGGGTAGTGGGTTGTAGTGATCACGGGGAGCACCCGCAGCCGAGCGAGAGGACACACATGAAGGCCACGATCAACGGCACCATCGTCGCCGAGGCGCCCGCCGCCGACGTCATCAGCATCGAGGGGAACAGCTACTTTCCCCCCGGCAGCCTCGCCGACGGCGTGCTCGCCGAGAGCGCGACCCCCTACACCTGCCCGTGGAAAGGCCCGGCCCAGTACTGGGACCTGCACGCCGGCCCGGACACGGTCGCGGACGGCGCCTGGAGCTACCCCGTCCTGAAGGGCTCGGCGGTCGAGCGCGTGGGGCGCGACTTCGCCGGCTACGTCGCGTTCGACACCAAGGCCGTGACCGTCAGCGAGTAGCGGGCTCCGGCCGGGGGGCACCTGAGGCGTAGCCAACGCCGCGATCTTGATGAAGGCTTAAGCCAGGGACCGGCGGTCCCGGCCATCGTTTCTCGGCGGAAGGCCCGGTTGATGACAACAGCGCAGTCTCCGGTCGGCAGCGCCGGCTACAGCGAGCTGATCAGCTCGCTGGACCTGGCCGGGAAGGTCGCGCTGCTGACCGGGGCCACCATGTTCACGCTGGTCCCGGCGCCCGCCATCGGCCTGTCGGAGGTCCGGTTCTCCGACGGCCCAACCGGGGTGCGCGGCCTGAGGTTCAGCGGCGGGCCCCAGGCCGCGCTGTTCCCCAACGCCACCCTGCTGGCCTCGACCTGGAGCGCGGACGCCGCTTACGAGTTCGGCCGCCTGCTCGCGGAGGAGGCGCTCGCCCAGCAGATCCACGTGGTGCTCGGGCCGACCATCAACCTGCACCGCTCGCCGCTCGGCGGGCGGCTGTTCGAGGCCTACTCCGAGGACCCGCTGCTGACCGGCCTGCTCGCCGCCGCCTACGTGCGCGGCCTGCAGGACAGCGGGGTCGGCGCCTGCCTGAAGCACCTGGTCGCCAACGAGTCGGAGACCCAGCGCCACACGATGAGCAGCGTGGTCGACGAGGCCACGCTGCGCGAGCTGTACCTGCTGCCGTTCGAGATCGCCGCGGCGCAGGCCGATCCCTGGTCGATGATGGCCGCCTACAACGACGTCAACGGCGTCGCCGCGACCGAGCAGCACCATGTCATCAACGAGATCGTCAAGGGCGAGTGGGGCTACTCCGGGCTGGTCATGTCGGACTGGTTCGCGACCAAGACGGCCGGGCCGGCCGCCAGCGGCGGCCTCGACCTGGTGATGCCCGGGCCGTCGGGCCCGTGGGGGGCGGCCCTGGTCCGGGCGGTGGCAGCCGGCGAGCTCGGCGAGGCCGTCATCGATGACCACCTGCGGCGGCTGCTGCGGCTGGCCGACCGGGCCGGCGCGCTCGGGACGCCGCGGGACTACCCGCCGGGCCTGCCGGCTCCGGGCAGCCCGCAGCGCCGCGAGCAGCTCACCCGGCTCGCCGCGGCGGGCATGACGGTGCTGACCAACAACGGGGTCCTGCCGCTGAGCGGCGCGGCCCCGCTCGCCGTGATCGGCCGGCTGGCGCTGCAGACCACCGACATGGGCGGCGGGTCCGCCCGGGTCAGCCCGCCCTACGAGGTCTCGGTGGCACAGGGCCTGACCGCACGGCTCGGCGACGCCGTGACGGTGTGCGACGGGGTGGAGGTCCGGTCGCGGCCCATCCCGGCCCGCGACGGCTTCCTGACCGACGAGCGGACCGGGGCGGCCGGCGTGCGGTTCAGCCTGCTGGGCGCGGACGGCGCGGTGCTGGAGGAGCGGCTCAGCGCCACCGCCACGACGCTGGTCGGCTTTGACGACGGCCTCACCGCGCCCGTGCACGAGCTGCGGTTCCGGGCGGTGCTCGGCGCCGGCGGCCCGGTCGAGGTCGGCGCGCTGGGCCTGGGGTCCTGGCAGCTGCGGGTCGATGGCCAGGACCTGGCGTTCGAGCTGGCTGTTTCCGGGGACGGCTTCGGCGAGGAGCTCCTGGCCCCGCCGACGGGCACCGCGCGGCTGCGGGTCGGCCCGTCGGCCGTCCTGGAGGGCATCGTCCGGCCGCGGTCCGCGGCGGACGGGGCGGCCAGCTCCGCGATGGCCCCGGCCGCGGGCCTGTTCGGCATGTTCGGCCTGATCGCCCGTGACGCCCCGCGCGACACCGCCACGGTGATCGCCGAGGCCGCGGCCGCGGCGGCCGCGGCCCCGGTGGCGGTAGTGGTCGTCGGCCTCACCGAGGAGCAGGAGACCGAGGCCGTCGACAAGACGACCCTGCGCCTGCCGGGCGACCAGGACGCCCTCGTCTTCGCGGTCGCCGCCGCCGCGCGCCAGACCGTCGTGGTCGTGAACGCGGCCACCCCGGTGCTCATGCCCTGGATCGGCGAGGTCGACGCGGTGCTGTGGGCGGGCCTGCCCGGCCAGGAGGGCGGCCACGCGGTGGCCGCCGCGCTGCTCGGTGACATCGAGCCCGCGGGGCGCCTGGTCACCACCTTCCCGGCCGGCGACGGCCAGGCGCCGGCCTGGAATGTCAGCCCGGTCAACGGCGAGCTGCGCTACGCGGAGGGCACGTTCATCGGCCACCGCGGTCACTACGCCGGGCTGGCCCCCGCCCCGGCGTTCTGGTTCGGCCACGGCCTGGGCTACTCCAGCTGGGACTACTCCGCCGCGGCGCTGGTGCCAGCGGCCCCGGCGGCGGCCGTGGCGGTATCGGTGACCAACACCGGCGCGCGGCCCAGCCGCGAGGTCGCCCAGGTCTACTTCCAGCCGCAGGAGGCCGGCCAGCCCGTCCGGCTGGTCGGCTGGCGGGCCGCCGAGGTGGCGCCGGGTGAGACCGCGGACCTGGAAATCCCGGTGGACGAGCGGCTCCTGCGCCGCTGGGATCCCGCCGCCGGCCGCTGGGATCAGCTCACCGGCCGGGGGCAGCTGCTCGTGGCGCGCGGCCTCGGCGACATCCGCGCCACCATCGACGTCGGCTAGCCCCTGACGAAACGCTGGCGGCACCGCGCACGGCCGTGCTCAGCAGAAGCGGTCAGGAACGCCGGGGCCAGGCCTGCAGCGCGGCGCGGGCGAACAGCGCCCCGTCGGCGGTCGGCCGCTCCTCCCAGAAGCTGGCCCGCTCCGCGCGGACGCCTCCCAGGCGCCGCAGCACGGCCCTGGTGCCGCTGGCCGCCTGGCCGGCCAGCGCGGTCGACAGCGGCGTGCCGTCGCTGCTGGCCCACCCGATGTCGCGCATGAACCGGGCCACCGTCTCGTTGAGGTCATCGGCGGACCGCGTCGCGACCGCCACCAGGAGGAGCAGCCCGGCCTGCCGCTCAAACGGATCGGCCGACCGCAGCGGCATGCGCTCCGCCAGGTGCCGCCACAGGGCCCGCGGATCCGCCGCGAGCGCCTGCCCCCGGCTGGTCAGCAGGAGCTGGCCGCGGTTCTTGCGCAGCAGTCCCATCCGCGTCGCCGATTCCCGCAGCTCCAGGACAGGCTGTGTCTGGCTCTCGCGGTTTCCCGCGCCGGGCCATTCCGCGGCCAGGCCCAGCTCGGTCACGGCCGCGGCCACGTGGGCCGGCGGCAGGTAGCCCGCGCCGGTGAGCGTGATGCCCGGGCCCACCCGGTCTACTAGCCAGGCATACGGCGCGACCATCCGGGCCGCGGTGGCGGCGTCGGGCTCGGCCGGCTCCTGGAGGGCAGCGCCGATAAACCGGCGCAGCTGGCGCCGCAGCGGGGTCGTCCGGACCGCGGCGGCCAGTTCCTCGAGCGGCCCGGGCACCGGTCCCTCGTACTGGTCGCCGCGGAGGCTGAGCGAAGCGATCGCGTCATTGACCTCCGTCACGTCGAAGGGCGTGATCCTGACGGCCTCGAAGTGGAGGTCATCGCCGTACCTGCGCCTCAGCTCGGCGACGGCGCCGGCGTGGCCGGGGTTGTCCGGGTCGGTCGCGGCGACGATCAGCTCGTAGCCCTCCACGCCGCCGCAGTCCTCCGGCGGGCCCGGCCGCCGTCCGGCCGTGCAGACCGCCAGCGGCGCGGGCTCGCTGCGGGGCAGGACGGCCTCGAGCCGGATGACGTGCTGCCAGTCGTCCCCGAAGTCATAGCCGTAGAACAGCGTCTCGCCCGGTTCCCGCAGGACCTCATCGAGGCGGACCTGCTCCTCGGGAATGCCGGGCTCGCCCTCCTCCACCTCGAACGGGCACAGGTAGTACTCCGTCTCCTTGCTGTAATACGACGGGCCCGAGCCGAACCGGTGCAGGTGGCTGTCGGTCCAGCCGAACGCCGCCTGGATGACGTCGTGCACCTCGTCCAGAAGCAGGCCGGAGGAAAGCTCAAGCCGGCGCCATACCGGCGGCCGCGTCCCGGTGAGATCGACCCGGACCCGGTAGGTGACGGCGGCCGCGCGCCGGGGCCGCCGCCGCGACGGCGGCGGCGGCCGCTCGGCCGCGTCCCGCCCCGGCCCGGCCGCCGCCAGCCGTCGCAGCAGTTCCTGCAGGCCAGCCGGGTCCAGGCCGGAGAACGCGGCCTGTAGCAAAGCCTCCGCATCCTCCTGACCGGGTCCGGCCTCTTCCGGTCCGTTGGAATGGGTCACGGCCTCACGCTAGCGGCTGCCCGATCGCGGCAGGCCGCCCGCTCGCTGCCCCGGTACCGAAATCGCGACGACATGGGCCGGTGCTGACGGTAATGTTCCGGTCCGTGGCCATGACCCTGGGGGATGCGTTCAACCGGCGCAAGAAGCTCGCGGCCGACCTCCAGAACTGGATAAACCGGCTGGGCCTGGCCGGGGCCGTGCGGCGATCCTACCGGACCGCGGTGCTCGAGGGCGACGGCGCGTACCAGCCCGAGCCGGGCACCGAGAAGGTGAGCGCCCGGCAGTACACGGTCCAGGAGTGCCGGGACCGGATCGCCGCCATCCTCGAGGAGGACCAGGAGCTCGCGCTGCGGATCTCGCGGACCAACCAGCAGGCCCGGGCCGAGATCGAGGATCTCAGCGGCCGGCTCCGGGTGCTGTCGATTCCCGAGCTGCTGGTGCTCAAGGGCGACACGATCCCGAAGCTGGAGCAGGCGGCGCGGGCCGTGCCGTTGCGCGCCGACGATGTCGGCGTGTACGACAGCGGGGCGGACTGGGCCCGGTACCGGCTGGTCAAGAAAGTCGAGCGCAAGCGGGAGTCGTTCAGCGACAAGGGCCTGAAGGTGGAGGAGACCGAGCTGCTCGGGCACGACGTCGTGGAGATCACCGACTACGGGGTGGCGCGGCGCGAGCAGTGGGACGCGATCGACCAGATCGGCGAGTTCGCCCAGCGGGTCAAGCAGGCGATTAACCAGGCCAACAAGGCCGAGCTGGTGGAGCTAGACTGACCGCAGCGCGGGGCCGGCCCACCAAAGTGTCGGTTCGTAGCAGGTCACCGGTAAGAGGTTTCTGGTCTATCCGCCTACCACTCACCGAGCAGGTGTTTTCGTCGTAACGCGCACTGCGTAATGCGTCACCTGTCAAGGGTCCCGCGTAAGCGGTAATACCATTGAATAGGGCTACCACACGCCCTGGCCCGGGTCGGCCCCGCCCTCATCAGTCGGCTATGGTCACGGCTGTGGAGCACGTGGACGTTGCCGTCGTCGGAGCCGGGGTCATCGGCTCGGCGACGGCCCGGGCGCTCGGCGCGCGCGGCGCCTCCGCCGTCCTGCTCGAGCAGTTCGACCTGGGCCACGCCCGCGGCTCCTCGCACGGGGCCTCGCGCATCTTCCGGCTGGCCTACCCCGATCCCGGCTACGTCCGGATGGCGGTCGCGGCCGAGGCGGGCTGGGCGGCGCTGCAGGCCGACGCGGGCGAGGAACTGCTGGTGCGGACCGGCGGCCTCGACGCGGGGCCGGGCGCGGCGGCGTGCGCGGCGGCACTGGCGGCCTGCGGCGTGGAGCACGCGTGGCTGGAGGCCGGCGAGCTGCGCGACCGCTACCCGGGGCTGGCCGTCGAGCCGGGCGAGCGGATGCTGTTCCAGCCCGGCGCCGGGGTGAGCCTGGCCGGCCGGGCGGTCGCCGCCCTCCAGCGGCTGGCCCGCCGCGACGGCGTGCCGGCCCGGGCCGGCACCCCCGTGCGCAGTATCGAGCCGCGGGGCGACCATGTCGTCCTGCGCACGGCGGGCGGTGACCTCGCCGCGCGCGTGGCCGTCCTCGCCGCGGGGCCGTGGAGCCAGGGCCTGCTGCGGGGCGCCGTGACCGCGCCGCCGCGGCTGACGGCGACGCTGCAGCAGGTGCGCTACTTCGCACCCCGCGACCGGGCCGCGGGCCGGTGGCCGACCCTGATCGAGTGGCCGGCCGACGGGGTGAGCTGGTACGTCGTGCCCGTGGCCGGGGACGCGCCGGGGGTGAAGGTCGCCTCGCACCTCCCCGGCCGGGCCGTGGACCCGCGCGACGGTCCCTTCACCGAGGTGGACCCGGCCCTGGAGGAGGAGGCCGCGCAGTACGTGCGCCGCCGGCTGCCCGGCCTGGAGCCGGCCGGGCTCGCCCCCGAGACCTGCCTGTACACGATGACCGCGGACGAGGACTTCGTGCTGGACCGCGAGGGGCCGGTCGTGGTCGGCGGCGGCTGCTCGGGCCACGCGTTCAAGTTCGCGCCGCTGCTCGGCGAGATGCTGGCCGACCTGGCGCTCGGCACGGAAACGTCGGTGCCCCGCGAGCGGTTCGCGCTGCGGCGGCCGGCCCTCGCGGGCCCGGCCCCCGGTTGACGAAAGTGGATCAACCCGCACATCCTGGAGCCGTGGAGCTACCGGTGGCGGGCCTGACAGCACCGGTGGACATCCTGACCGACCCGTGGGGGGTCCCGCATATCTACGCCTCGAGCACCCATGACGCCTTCTGGGCGCAGGGGTTCCAGGTGGCGCGGGACCGGGCCTACATCGAGCAGGACCGCGCGGCGCGGCTCTTCCTGTACCGCGGCGACATGCACGCGGAATGGCTGGCCTACAGCTCGGACACCAAGCGCATCGTGACCGCCTTCACGGCCGGGATCAACGCCTACGTGGCGATGACGCGCGAGGACCGCGGCCTGCTCCCCCTGGAGTTCCGCGAGCTGGGCTACGAGCCGTCCTGCTGGGCGCCGTCCGACGTCGCCCGCATCCGCAGCCACGGCCTGTCCTATAACCTCGCGCACGAGGTGGCCCGGGCGCTGATCCTGCGGGACTTCGGGCCCGGGGTGGAGGAACTGCGGCGGCGGCGCGAGCCGTGGCTTGAGCTGACCGTCCCCGACGGCCTCGACCTGAGCGTCATCCCGGCCGACGTGCTGCGCGATTACGTCCTGGCGACGATGCCGGCCCAGTTCCCGGCACCCGCCGCGACGGCGGGCGCGGAGCCGCCGGCCGCCCTGGCCGCGGACGCGGCGGGCAGCAACAACTGGGTCCTCGCGCCGGACCGGACCGCGACGGGGCGGCCGCTGCTGGCCAACGACCCGCACCGGACCGTGACCCTGCCGTCGCTGCGGTACCTGGCCCATCTCAGCGCGCCTGACTTCGACGTGGCCGGCGCGGGCGAGCCGGCCCTGCCCGGCGTCTCCGTGGGCCACAACGGCCACATCGCGTTCGGCCTGACCGTGTTCGCGGTCGACCAGGAGGACCTGTACGTCTACCGGACCCGGCCCGGCCATCCGCTCGAGTACCGGTACCGGGACCGGTGGGAGCCGATGGAGGTGCTGCGCGAGCAGATCCCGGTGCGGGACGGGCCGCCGGCCGACGTCGAGCTCGCGTTCACCCGGCACGGGCCGGTCATCCGCGCCGTCCCCGGCCAGCACGCGGCCTTCGCCGTCCGGGCCGCCTGGCTCGAGCCGGGCACGGCGCCCTACCTGGGCAGCGTGGAGTACATGCGGGCCCGGAACCTGGAGCAGTTCACGGCCGCGCTGAACCGGTGGGGCACGCCGGGCGAGAACCAGGTGTACGCCGACACCGACGGCAACATCGCGTGGCAGGCGGCCGGGCTGACGCCGATCCGGCCGAACTGGGACGGCACGCTTCCGGTGCCCGGTGACGGGCAGTATGAGTGGGCCGGGTTCTATGACTCCGATGAGCTGCCGTCGGAGGTGAACCCGCCGCGCGGCTGGATCGCCACCGCCAACGAGATGAACCTGCCGGCGGACTTTCCGCCGGAGCGGACGGTGACCCGCGACTGGTCACCGCCCTACCGGCGGGACCGGATCGCCGAGGTACTCGGGGCGGGCGGCCCGTTCACCGCGGCCGACCTGGTCGCGCTCCAGGAGGATTTCGTCAGCATCCCGGCCCGCCGGATCGTGGCCCGCCTGGCCGGGATGAGCCTGGCCGACCCGGCCGCGGCCCGGGCGGCCCGGCTGCTGGACGGCTGGGACGGCACCCTGGCCGCCGACTCCGCGGCCGCCGCCGTCTTCCAGGTCTGGTACCGGCGTCACCTGCGGCCCGGCCTGCTGCGGCGCGCCCTCGCGCAGCTGCTGCCGGCCGGCCAGGTCCCGGCGGCGCTGGCCGCGCTGCTGCCCGCCGCGGACCTGACCGGCGACCCGCGCGTCGACCTCGACCTGGTCGAGGACCCCGGGGCGCGGCTCGGCGCCAGCCCCGAGCAGGCCCTGACGGAGGTCTTCGAGAGCACGCTCCGGGACGCCATGGCCGACCTGGCCGGCCTGCTCGGCGCGGACGAGGCCACGTGGGCGTGGGGCCGTCTGCACCAGGCCCGGCTCGCCCACCCGGCGGCCGCCGCGCTCGGCGACGCGGCCCGCCGGCAGGCCGCCATCGCCCCGCTGCCGCGGGGCGGCAGCTCCGACACGCCGGGCGCCACCACCTACACCCCCGACTTCAGCCAGAACGCGGGAGCGACCTTCCGGGTCGTCGTGGACGTCGGCGAGTGGGACGGCACGCTCGTCATGAACAGCCCCGGCCAGTCGGGTGACCCGGCCAGCCCGCACTACGCCGACCTGTTCGCGCCGTGGGCCGCGGGCGGGGCGTTCCCGCTCCTGTACACCCGCGAGCGGATCGAGGCGGTCGCCGAGCAGCGGCTCCGCCTGGTGCCGCGCGCCGCCGCGCCGGAGGCCTAGGAGCGCGGGTCGACGTGGACCTTCGGTCCCGCGCCGGCGGCCCCGGGCCGCCAGCCCGCGAGCACATCACCGACCCGGTCCAGGCTCACGGTGGCGGCCACGAGCGGCCGCGGGTCGACGTCGCCGCCGGCGTACCGGGCGACGGCCCCGGCCAGCCCCTGGGACCCGGCCAGGATCCCGACGGCGGTGATGTCCTGGAGGACCAGGGTCCGGGTGTCGACCCGGCTGGGCTGGCCGGCCACCCCGACGTAGACGACGCGGCCGCCGGGCTCGGCCAGGTCGACGGCGAGGGCCGGCAGCTCTGCGGCATTGGTCGCGTCGATCACCGCGTCCCAGGCGAGCGGGGGGAGATCCTCCCGCGTCCAGGCGCCGGCGAAGCCGAGCGAGCGGGCGAACTCCAGGCCGGCCGCGGAGTTGCCCATGAGGTGAACGTCGCGGCCGTCGGCCCGGATGAAGCTGGCGACCAGCAGCCCGATGGTCCCGGTGCCGAGGACGAGGGCGCGGCCGCCGCCGGGCAGCGCGGCCGCGCGGGCCGCGCGCAGCGCGTTGCCGCCCGGCTCCACCATCGCCCCGGTGGCGTCGTCGACCGCGGCGGGCAGGGGAAGCAGCGCGGTCACCGGCACGGCCAGCTGATCGGCGAGCGCGCCGGGGAAGCCGCCGCGGATGCCGATCTCGAACCGGTCCGCGCAGACGTTGTGCCGGCCCGACCGGCAGCGGCGGCACGTCCCGCAGCCGATCATCGTGTCCCCGGTGACCCGCCGGCCCAGCCAGGAGTCGTCGACACCGGGCCCCGCGGCCGACACGGTGCCGCACCACTCGTGCCCGAGGCGCACGGGGTAGCGGGCGTGGCCGGAGCGGAGGTAGGCCATGTGGCCGGTCCAGAACTCGGCGTCGGTGCCGCAGACCCCGGCCCGGTGGATGTCGACGACGACCTGGCCGACGCCGGCGACCGGGTCGGCCACTTCCTGGACCGCCCCCTCGCCCGGAGCCGTGACGACGAATGCTCTCATGGGATGATTCACTCCGATATCCGGGAGGAAGCGCAATGACCGGGCAGCGCAGCGCGCAGTGGTACGAGGGCACCGACCGTAACGCCTACCTGCACCGGGCCTGGATGCGACGGGGACTGCCCGACCATGCCTTCGACGGGCGGCCGCACATCGCCATCGCCAATACTGCCTCGGACCTCACCCCGTGCAACTCGCACTTCAACGAGGTCGCCGAGAGCGTCAAGCAGGGCGTGTACGAGGCCGGCGGCATCCCGCTGAACCTGCCGGTGGTGTCGCTGGGCGAGACGCTGGTGCGCCCGACCGCGATGCTGTGGCGCAACATGGCCGCGATGGCAGCCGAGGAGATGTTCCGGGCCAACCCGGTCGACGGGGTGGTGCTACTCGGCGGCTGCGACAAGACCATCCCCGCGCTGCTCATGGCGGCGGCCTCGGTCGACCTGCCCGCGGTGGTCGTGCCGGGCGGCCCGATGCTGACCGGTACCTTCCGCGGCCAGCCCCTGGGCTGCGGGACCGACGTCTGGCGGCTGTCGGAGGAGGTCCGGGCGGGGACCCTGTCGGAGGCGGACTTCATCCGGTCCGAGTCGTCGATGATCCGCAGCCGCGGGCACTGCAACACCATGGGCACCGCGTCGACCATGGGCCTGATGGCGGAGGTGCTCGGCATGGTCCTGCCCGGCCTGGCCGGCACCCCCGCGGCCGACAGCCGGCTGCTGGCCGGCGCCCACGAGTCCGGGCGGCTCGCGGTCGAGATGGTCGCCGCGCAGCGGACCCCGTCCCGCCTGCTGACCCGCGGCTCGTTCCTGAACGCGATTGTCGCCCTGGCCGCCATCGGCGGGTCGACCAACGCCGTGGTGCACTTGCTGGCCATTGCCGGCCGCCTCGGCCTCGACCTCACCCAGGACGACTTCGACGGTACGGGCTCGGAGGTTCCGCTGCTGGTGGACCTGCAGCCGGCCGGGCGGTTCCTGATGGAGGACTTCTTCCGGGCCGGCGGGCTGCACGCCGTGCTGCGGGAGGTTTGCGACCTGCTCGACCCGGCGGCGCTCACCGTCACCGGCCAGCCGCTGGTGCACTACCTCGACGAGGCCCGGATCTGGGACCGCGAGGTCATCCGGCCGCGGGCCGAGCCGCTCCAGCCCCATGCGGGCATCGCCGTGCTGTACGGCAACCTGGCGCCCGGCGGGGCCGTGATCAAGCCCGCCGCGGCGTCCGCGCACCTGCTGCAGCACCGGGGCCGGGCCGTGGTCTTCGACTCGATCGAGGACCTGCACGCCCGGATCGATGACCCCGGTCTCGACGTCGACGCCGACTCGGTCCTCGTCCTGCGCGGCTGCGGCCCGCGCGGCTACCCCGGCATGCCCGAGGTGGCGAACCTGCCGCTGCCGACCAAGCTGCTGCAGCAGGGCGTGCGCGACATGGTCCGCATCTGCGACGGGCGGATGAGCGGGACCGCCTACGGCACCGTGGTGCTGCACGTGTCCCCCGAGGCGGCCGCCGGCGGCCCGCTGGCCCTGGTCCGCACCGGTGACCCGATCGTGCTGGACGTCGCCGGGCGCCGTCTCGACATGGACGTGCCGGCCGGGGAACTGGCCGCGCGCGTCCCCGATCCGGCCATGGTCGCGGCGTTCGCCCGCCCGGCCCGGGGGTGGGAGCGGCTGTACGTGCAGACCGTCGGGCAGGCCAGCACCGGAGCGGACCTGGACTTCCTGCTCGGCTCCAGCGGCGGCGAGGTCTCCCGCGATTCGCACTGACGGCCGGGGGCGGCCCGGCGCGTGCTGCCACCGGGCCGCCGCCCCGCCGTCAGGTCCGGCCGCTAGCGGCGCACCGCGAAGTACATCGTGGCGTGCCACCAGGGACCCATGTGGTGGAAACCGATCCGGGTGCCGGAACTCGCCGCGCCGTAGGTCCAGTTCGCGCGGTCAAACAGCTCGACGTGCCCGGAGCCGTAGAAGGCCAGGTCGCCGGGCCGGGCCTGCGCCCTGCTGATCCGGACGAGATGCCGGCTGGCGAGCATCCCGTACGTGGTCCGCGGCAGGATCAGGCCCCGGGAGCGGTAGGCCGCGTAGACTAGCCCGGAGCAGTCGAAACCGTAGGGACCGGTCCCGCCCCACTCGTAGGGCTTGCCGCGCTGGTGCATCGCGTAGTTCCAGACATTGGCCTCGAGCGCGGCGCTGACGCCGGGGACCCTAGTGGCCGCCGAGGCCGGGGCCGGCCGGGCCAGCCCGACCGATGCCACCACAAGGACGGCGGCTACCAGGAGGAATCGCGCGGGGGCGCGCAGGTGCCCGGCGGTCATCGCGGGCGGGGCGGACGTGCGGAACCAGAACTTTTTGCCGTTCGGAGACAAGAGTCGCCTTAATTTACGCGTGACACGCGTTCGGCTTCCGCTCAGGACATGGCCAGGCCGCTCACTGGGGCCGGGCGCGGCGCGCGGACGGGTCGCGGGTTCAGGGCGACATGGCTTACTCGGATCACCGTCACGGGCGCTGAGCGCTATCGGCTCTCAGCCTGCCCGTATTCAGCGTGAATTACAGCCCGAAAGTGCCCAGCTACGCATATGACCTTTCTCACATCAGGCCGCGGCCAGTAACGGGCAGGACCCGTATTCTGTGCCATTTACCGGCCATAACCTGCAGGTTTGTGCCGGCCGCGGGCCGGGAAGCCGTCCCTAGGCCAGATCGCCCGAATCGTCGGCGAGCCCGCCCGGAGCGCGCATCCGCCATGCGTCGGTCACCAGTTCCGCCAGCCGGGCGGCATCGACCTGCGCCAGCCGCAGCATGACCAGCGGCCAGCCGTCGTAGCCGGGCGCGGTGAAGAAAACGGCGGGCTCGCCGAGCAGGAGCGCCTGCTTCTCGGCCTCGTCGCCCACGTACAGCACCGCGATGTCGGTCCGGATGACTCGCGGCTGGCCCGCCCGGCGCTCGGGGTAGGACCAGACGAAGCCCTTGCCCCCGACCCGGAAGTCGAAGCCGTCGCTGTCGATCTCCGTGACCTGCGGCAGCGCCAGCGCGATGCGCCGCACGTCGTCCGCGTCAGCCATCCAGATCCCTCCGGGATCGCCTCGCCCGCATCCGCACAGGTTAGGCGGCGGCCCTGACATTCGCGGAGCCGAGCGCCCGCGTCAGCTCCCGGCCGGCTTCTCGTGGCGGCTCGCCCGCCGGTGATGGATCGACCGCGCCCGGCGGACGAGCAGCGGACCGATAATCCAGAGCACCCAGGCGTTGGGGGTGGCGAAGAAAACCGGGATGGACAGCCCGAAGCCGAGGATCAGGGCCCAGGACTGCCCGGCGACCGAGGACACGACTCGCGACGGCGTGTTCGGCTCCAGGTAATCGCACGAGACCAGGCGACGGACCATGGCCAGCAGCGCGACGGACTCCACCACCTGCAAAAGCGCGTAGAAACCCCAGTGCAGCGCGTGGACCGCAAGGATGTCGTCGCTGCCTGCGAACAGCAACTTGGTGGCGAACGGGATGAGAATGATCATCAGCAGCCAGGCCAGGTGATACGTCCGCATCCGCTTGTCGGTGCCCCGGACGTAGCGGTAGAGGTCGTGATGCTGGCTCCACGCTCCGGCGATCGCCACGAAGCTGATCAGGAAGGCCAGGTACTGGCCGCTGTCGCTCATGATGGCGGCCCAGTAGCCGTGCAGGCTGGCCACGAGGGGCCTGGGTACGGGCAGGTCGATAGCGAGCAGCGTGATCGCGATGGCGACAACGGCATCGGAGAAGGTGATCAGCCGGTCGGCCGCGCGCGCGCCGAGCTCCGGTTCCTCAGTGGCCACTCGCCGGTCCCCCCGCCATGGCGGTACCCCTCCGCCGGAGGACCGCAAAACGCCTGAATCAGCTAGAGGGTACGGGGTCTGGCTCCGGCCGCGCGGCGGTTCCGAAGCCGCGCCGCCAGCGCGCGAGTCCCGGTCAGCTGGCCTGGCGGGAGGCGAAGGTGCGGCGGTAGGCCTGGGGGCTGGTGCGCACGGCGCGGCTGAAGTGCTTGCGCAGGTTGGCCGCCGTCGAGAAGCCGCTCGCGCCCGCCACCAGGTCGATGGGCAGGTCGGTGGTCTCCAGCAGCCGCTGGGCGAGCTGGATGCGCTGGCGCAGCAGCCAGCGGTAGGGCGTCGTCCCGGTGCTGGCCAGGAACCGGCGGGCGAAGGTCCGGGGGCTCATGGCCGCGCGGGCGGCCAGGTCCTCGACAGTGATCGGCTCGGCGAGGTGCTCCTGCAGCCAGGCGAGCGTGCCGGCGAACAGGCTGAAGCCGTCGTGATCAGGCATCGGCGCGTCGATGTACTGGGCCTGGCCGCCGTCGCGCTGCGGCGGGACGACCAGCTGGCGGGCCAGCTGGGTGGCGATCTCGGTGCCGTGGTCCTTGCGCACCAGGTGCAGGCACAGGTCGATGCTGGCGGCGCTGCCGGCCGAGGTGAGGATGTCGTCCTCGTCGGTGAACAGGACGCCGGGATCGACCTTCGCCGCCGGGTACCGGCGGGCGAGCTCGGCGCATTCTTCCCAGTGGGTGGTAGCGCGGCGGCCGTCGAGCAGGCCGGCGGCGCCCAGCGCGAACGCGCCCGTGCACAGCGAGACGATCCGGCTCCCCCGCTCGTGGGCCTGGCGCAGGATCGCGGGCAGCTCGGCCGGGATCTGCCCGAAGGACACGGCCGGCAGCACGATCAGGGTGCCGGCCTCGCGGACCCGCTCCAGGCCGCAGGCGGGCAGCACCTGAAACCCGCTGTCCGTGGCGACCGGCCCCGCGGTGACGCCGCAGACGAGCAGGCGGTACCACGGGACGCCGAACGTCGCCGACCATTCGTCGCCGAAGATGTCGCAGGCCACGCCCAGCTCGAACACGGTCACTCCGTCATGGACGATGACGGCGACCGTGCGCGGATCGGGGCCGGGTCCCGTGAAGCTGGCAGGATAGTCGCGCACGATGACCATCCTGCCACTTTCCGAACCAGGGGTCGAGGTGCAGGCTGGACATATGACGACTTCACCACAGCTCCGGGAGCGCGTTGCCGCGCGGGTGCTGGGGGCGTCGCTGGACCGCCAGCTCGCCGCCGGGTGCCCAGCCCGATCCGAGCCCGTCCTGGCCGCCCGGGCCCGGCGCCTGGCCTCGCCGGCGGCCCGCCGGCAGATCATCAGGGGCTGGAACAACGTGCTGCGCCAGGCCGGGCGGCCGCCCTTCATGCCGCGGCCGCCGCTCTGCCGCGACAAGGTCATCGCGGCCGAGCCCGACGTGCGCTACCTGCTCGCGCTCCTGGCCGGCCCGCGGCCGGTCGCGGCCCGCGGCGCGGCCATGGCCATGGTCTTGCTCACCGACGGCACCGGGCCCGTGCACAATCACCGCTCCCCGGTCAGCCTGGCCGCCGCGGTCCGGGAGGCGATCCGGCAGCTGGATCCCAGCACCGCCGAGCCGGGCCCGCGCCCGGCGCCGGGGCCAGCATCACGCCGGCCGGGGTGCTAGCTTCCCCGCGAGGCGGGAGAAGGCGCTCACCCCGGGCCTAGGCTAGGCAGCGTGCGCCTGTACCTGTGCCTGTGCGGGGCCTGCGGCTCGACGCCGTCGCCTTGGACGCCGGACGTCGCCGTGGCCGCCGAGGGCGAGATCATCGAGCTTTGACCTCCTCGCCGAGCACCGCCGCCGGACTGGCCGACGCGATCGTCGTGGGCTCCGGGCCGAACGGCCTGGCGGCCGCTGTGACCCTGGCCCGCGCGGGCCTGATCGTGCACGTCATCGAAGGGGCGGCGACCCCCGGCGGCGGCTGCCGGACCGAGGAGCTGACCTGGCCGGGCTTCCGCCACGACGTCTGCTCGGCGGTCCACCCGCTGGCTGGCGCCTCGCCGTTCTTCGCCGGCACCGACCTGGCCGCCCGCGGCGTCACCCTGCTGACGCCGAAGGTGGCCTTCGCCCATCCCCTGGACGGCGGCCGGGCCGGCGCGGTCGGCGGCTCGGTGGCGCAGACCGCCGCGGCCCTGGGCCGGGACCAGCGCGCCTACCAGCGGCTGCTGGAGCCCCTGGTCCGCGACGCGGCACTCACGCTGCCCGCCCTGCTGGCCCCGCTGCGGTCCGTGCCCGGGCACCCGCTGGCCGTGGCCCGCTTCGGCCTGGCCGGCCTGCGCCCGGCGACCTGGCTGGCCCGCCGGTTCGAGGAGCCGGAGGCCGCGGCCCTGCTGGCCGGCGCGGCCGCGCACGCCATGCTCCCGCTGAGCGCCCCGCTGACCAGTGCCTTCGGCCTGCTGTTCTTGATGACCGGGCACGCCGTCGGCTGGCCGGTGGTGGCGGGCGGCAGCGCCGCGATCACCGACGCCCTCGTCGGCGAGCTGACGTCGCTGGGCGGCCGGGTCGAGACCGGCCGCTGGGTGGCATCACTGGACACCCTGCCGCCGGCTCGGGCCGTCCTGCTCGACGTCACGCCGCGCCAGCTCGTGGCCCTGGCCGGCGACCGGCTCCCGGCCGGCCGCCGCCGGGCGCTGCAGCGCTTCCGGTACGGCCCCGGCGCGTGCAAGGTCGACTGGGCGCTGAGCGGCCCCGTGCCCTGGCAGGCCCCGGCCTGCGCGGCGGCGGGCACCGTGCACGTAGGCGGCACGCTCGCGGAGGTCGCCCGGAGCGAGGCGCAGGTCGCCGCAGGGCGGCACCCGGAGCACCCGTTCTGCCTGGTGACCCAGCCCGGCGTGGTGGATCCGAGCCGGGCGCCGGCCGGGCAGCACACGCTGTGGGGCTACTGCCACGTGCCGCCCGGCTCGACAGTGGACATGGCCGGCCGGATCGAGGCCCAGATCGAGCGGTTCGCGCCGGGCTTCCGCGACCTGATCCTGGCCCGGTCGGTCCGCACGGCCGCGCAGCTGGAGGAACACAACCCGAACTACATCGGCGGCGACATCGGCGGCGGCGCGGAGACGGTCCGCCAGCTGATTGCCCGGCCCACGCTGCGGTGGAACCCGTACCGGACCGCGCTGCCCGGCGTCTACCTGTGCTCGGCGTCGACCCCGCCCGGCGGCGGGGTGCACGGCATGTGCGGGGAATGGGCCGCCCGGGCGGCGCTCGCCGACCTGGGCGTCCCGTTCCAGCCCGGACCAAGGCCGGCCTGACGGGAGGGCCTGCTGCGCGCCGGGCCGCTCACGACGGCGGCAGCTCGGCCTCGGCGGCCCGGTCCAGGGCGCCCCGGTCCTCGGGCGCGGCGATGGCGATCATGCGCTCGGCGCGCTGGCGCAGCGAGAGCCCGCGCAGGTCGGCGATCCCGTGCTCGGTGACGACGACGCCGGCGTCGCTGCGGGAGGTGCTGACCGGGCCGGACAGCCGGGCGACGATCCGGCTGGCCGTCCCGGCCCGGGCGGGCAGCATCACGACGGGGATCCCGCCGCGGGAGCGGGCGGCGCCGCGCAGGAAGTCGCCGGCGCCGCCGACCGCCCCGATGTAGCGGCCGCGGGCGACTTCGGCATTGACCTGGCCGGACAGGTCGACCTCGACGGCCGCGTTCAGCGCCACGAAGCGGTCCTGGGCGGCCAGGACACTGGCGGCGTGGGTGTAGTCGGTGTCGCGGAGCGCGATGCGCTCGTTGCGGTCGGCGTAGTCGAACAGGCGGCGGCTGCCGTGCAGCATGCCCCCCACGGCGAGCCCGCGGTCGAGGGACTTGCGCTCGCCGGTGACCGCGCCCTGCTCCATCAGGTCCGCCAGCGGGTCCGGCAGCAGGCCCGAGTGCACGCCGAGGTGCCGGCGGTCCGGCAGCTGGCGCAGCACGGCCGCGGGCAGGGCGCCGATCCCGAACTGCAGCGTCGCGCCGTCCTCGATGAGGCCGGCGACGTTGGCCGCGATGGCCCGCTGGACGGCCGTTAGCGGCGCGCTCGCCACCTCGGCGGGCGGGTAGCGCGACGGCACGACGGCCGTGAGGTCGCCGGCCGTCAGCGTGGGGCCGCCGGCGGTCCAGGGCACGAGCGGGCTGACCTCGGCGATGATCGCCCTGGCCCGGGCCAGGCCGGCGACCAGGTAGTCCCGCGCGATGCCGAGGCTGTGGCGGCCGCTGGCATCGGGCGGCGACAGCTGCACCAGCACCACGTCAGCGCCGATGACGCCGCGCCGGATGAGCTCGGGGAACGACGAGTAGGGCGCGGGCAGGATGTCGAGCGCGCCCGCCGCGTGCAGGGCGGCGTTGCCGCCGGCGCCGGTGTACGAGGTGAGCCGGACGCGCCGGGCGTGCTGCGGTGCGATCGCGGCCCCGCCCGGCAGGCCGATGAACGCCCGCAGGCCCGCGGGCGTGCGCCCGTCCGTCAGCAGGTGCTCGACCAGGGTCCGCGGCTCGGCGCAGGCCTGCGCCCACAAGACGCCGTCGCCGGGCCGCAGGTAGCGCGAGAAGTCCAGCTCCGCCACGGACTCCAGCACGCTCACCACGGCGTCACGGGCGGGCGGCCGCGAGCAGCTCCCGGGCGATGATGAGCTTCTGGATCTCGCTGGTTCCCTCGTACAGCCGGTACAGCCGCGAGTCGCGGTACATGCGCTCGACGACGGTCGAGCTCATGTAGCCCAGCCCGCCGTGGACCTGCACCCCGCGGTCGGCCACCCGCGACACCATCTCGGCGCAGAACAGCTTGGCCGACGACGGCCCGGCCGCCCGGTCGCGGCCCTCGTCGTAGGCGGCCGCGACGCTGAGGACCAGGCTGCGCCCGGCCGCGATCTCGGCGTAGGACTCGGCCAGCATGGCCTGGACCAGCTGATAGTCGCCGATGGGCTGCCCGCCCTGGCGGCTCGTCGCGGCGTGCGCGACCGACTCGTCCAGGACCCGCTGCGCGGTGCCGACGCACATGGCCGCGATGTGCAGCCGGCCGCGGGCGAGCACGGTCATGGCGCTGCGGTAGCCGCGGCCCTCCTCGCCGACGAGCCGGCCGTCCGGGACGCGGACGCCGTCGAAGCTCACCTCGGCGGTCCAGGCGCCGCGCTGGCCCATCTTGCGGTCCTTCGGGCCGACGGTCAGGCCGGGGCTGGCCGCGTCGACCAGGAACGTCGAGATCCCGCGGCCGCCCGCCGCCGCGGGGTCGGTCCGCGCGTAGACGACGAACAGGTCGGCCAGCGGCGCGTTGGTGATGAACCGCTTGGCACCGTTCAGCCGCCACTCCGGCCCGTCGCGGCGGGCGGAGGTCTTCAGGCCCGCCGGGTTGGACCCGGCCTCGGACTCGGTGAGCGCGAACGAGGCGATCATCTCCCCGGCCGCCAGCCGGGGCAGGAACTCCTCCTTCTGGGCGGTGCTCCCGAACTTGGCGATGACCTGCCCGGCGATGCCGTTGTTCGTGCCGAACAGGGAGCGGAACGCGGGCGTCGTGTAGCCGAACTCGAACGCCAGCCGCACATCCTGGGCCATGGTCGCCCCGAAGCCGCCGTACTCGGCCGGCAGTGCGTACCCGAACAGGCCGAGCCCGGCGGTGGCCGCGCGCAGGTCCGCCGGGATCGCGTCGGACTCCTCGATCTCGTCCTCGCGGGGCATCACCTGCTCGCGCACGAACCGCCGCACGGCGTCCAGTACCTGGCCGAACGACTCCTCGTCCATGCCCGGCTAGCCCTTCCAGGCAGAACGCAGGCGCTCGGCCTCGGCCGCCGCCTGCCGGACGCCGGCCAGGTACGCGTCAGCGGACAGGGCGGGGTTCATGAGGTTGGCCCCCCAGCCGCTGATGTCGAGGAACTCCGCGCCGGGGGCGACGACCTCGAGCGCGGAACCGCTGTCGCGCACGGCGGACAGCTCGGCCTCCAGCTGGCGGGTGGTGGCGTCGAACATCGGGTCGCTCACGCCCTCGGGCAGCGCCAGCGCCATGCAGGACACGACGATCACGGCGTCGTGCCCGGCGGCGAGGTCGGCGTTGAGCGGCGAGCGCATCCCGCCGTCCATGTACCGGGCGCCGCCGATGGTGATCGGCGGGAAGATGCCGGGCACCGAGCAGCTCGAGGCGACGGCCCGGGCCAGGTCGACGCCCGCTGACCGGTCCCACACCTGCAGCGCCCCGGTCAGCACGTCGACCGCGGTACAGCGGAACGGCTCCGGCCACTCCTGGCCCTGCACCTCGGCGAAGACGCCGATGAAGGCGTCCTCCGGGACGGTGTGCGCCGCGAGCGCGATCCGGCCCAGCTCGACGCGCGCGGCCTCGGGCGTCATCGCCCCGGAGGCCGCCGCAGCCCACGCCGCCATCAGCTCCTCCATGTTCACGCCCGCGCCCGCCGGAACCGGCAGGGGAGCCCGCGCCGGGCCGGTCGCGGCCGACAGGTCGAGCCCCGCCGCCAGCCGGGCGCCGACGGCCGATCCGGCCGACGTGCCGACGATCAGGTCGGCCTCGCGCCAGGCGACGCCCGCCGCCGCCAGGCCGACCGCCAGCCCCGATTCCCAGGCGATCCCAACCGGACCGCCGCCACCTAGCACCAGTGCCCGTGTCATGGCCTCACCCTGGCATAAGTTAGGACCCATGGCGACCGCTGCGCATCCCGCTCCCGCTCCCGGCCCGACCGTCTTCGTGCTCTTCGGCGGAACGGGCGACCTGGCCAAGCGGCTGGTGCTGCCGGCGTTCTACCGGCTCGCCCTGGAGGGGCTGCTGCCCCGGCAGTGGCTGCTGGTCGGCAACGGCCGCGGCGACGTCGCGCACGAGGATTTCCGCAGCCATATCCATGAGGTGCTGACCCAGTTCGGCCCGAAGCCGGAGGCCGGCCCGTGGGAGTCGTTCGCGCAGCGCGTCCTGTTCGCCGGCGGCGGCTTCAACTCCACCGATCCCGGCAGCCTGCTCGACGTCCTGGCAGAGGCGCGGACCTCGCTCGGCGGCGACCCGCAGCTGGTTCACTACATGGCCGTGCCGCCGGTCGCGTTCACCGAGCTCACCAAGGCCCTAGGCCAGCACGGGCTGGCCCAGGGCGCCCGGGTCGTGTACGAGAAGCCGTTCGGCACGTCGCAGGAGGCCTTCCGCGCCCTCGACCGGGTCGTGCACTCGGTGCTCGACGAGCAGCAGGTCTACCGGATCGATCACTTCCTCGGCAAGGAGGCGACGCAGGACCTGCACGTGCTGCGCTTCGCCAACGGGCTGTTCGACGCCATGTGGGATCGCCAGCACGTCGAGTCCGTCCAGATCGACGTGCCCGAGAAGCTCGGCGTCACCGACCGCTCGAAGTTCTACGACGCGACCGGCGCGGTGCTGGACATGCTGGTCACGCACCTGTTCCAGGTGGCCGCCGAGGTCGCCATGGAGCCGCCGGCCAGCCTGCGCGCCCTCGACCTGCAGGCCGCGCGGGAAAAGGTGATCAGCTCGTTCCGGCCGCTCGATCCCGCCGAGGTCGTGCTCGGCCAGTTCGACGGCTACCGCGACGTGCCCGGCGTGGCGGCCGGGTCCGATCGCGATACCTACGTCGCGGCACGGCTCTGGATCGATAACGAGCGCTGGCGCGGCGTGCCCTTCTACCTGCGCACCGGCAAGCGGCTGGCCGCCACCGAGCAGCGGGTCAGCCTGATTCTGCGCGAGCCGGCCGGCCCGCTCGCCGGGCAGCTGCCGCCCGAGGCGAACGTGCTGTCATTCTCCCTCGCGGGCAACGGCGAGATCGATCTGTCGCTGGTAGCCAAGAAGCCCGGCGCCGCGCTGGGCCTCGACGTCGCCCGGGCCTCGATCCCGCTGTCCGGGCTGGACGGCGCGGACCCGCTGCCGCCCTACGTCCGGCTGATCCACGACGTGCTGGCCGGCGATCGCTCGCTGTTCACCCGGCCGGACGGGCTGGCCGCCGTCTGGAAGGTGGCCGAGCCGCTGCTGACGAGCCCGCCGCCCGTCGCGCCCTACGCCCCCGGATCGTGGGGGCCGGCGGCGGCCCGCGACCTGGTCGCGCCGGGACGCTGGATACTGGGCGAGTAACGGCCGGCCGCCGGCCTAGGCGATGCGGAAGGTGACCGTCAGCCCGGGCCGGGCCTGGGCGCAGACCGGGAGCGACCGCGGATCCAGGACGGCGATCACCGGGTAGCCGCCCGTCGTGGGGTGATCGGCCAGGAACACCACCAGCTGGCCGTCGGGCAGCGCCTCGATCGCGCCGGCCACCAGGCCCTCGCTGGGCAGCTCGCCGGACCGGCTCCGCGGCGGCGCGGCGCCGGCCAGGCGCAGGGCCACGCGGTTGCTCTGTGGTGACACCGTCCACGCGTCGTCGCGCAGGGCCGCCAGCCCCGCGTCGGACAGCCAGTCATCTCGCGGGCCCAGGTGGATCAGCAGCTCGGCCCGCTCGCCGGGCACCGGCGCGGCCGGCACGCCGGCCTGCGGGCAGCGCGGCCGGGACCCGGCCGCGGCGGCGGCGTCCGGCGCGGCGGCATCGCCGAGTTCCAGCACGTCGCCGGCCGTGAGGCGGGCCGGGCCGAGGCCCGACAGCAGGTCGGTCGAGGCGCTGCCGAGGACCGGCGGAACCCGCAGGCCGACGGAGAAGGCCACGTAGCTGCGGACGCCCGGGCGGGCCGGGCCGACGTCTAGGGTCTGGCCGGGCGCCATGGCGACCGCCGTGCCCAGCCCGACCGGGCGGCCGTCCAGCCGGACGGCCGCGTGCGCGCCCGTCACGGCGGCCGTGACGGCGGCCCGGGCGGTGACTGCGACCCCGGTCAGCGTCGTCTCCAGGACCGGCGCGCCGGGCGGGTTGCCGGCGAGCTGGTTGGCCCGGTGGTGGGCCGGGGCGTCCAGGGCGCCCGACCGCGGCACGCCCAGGTGGGCGTAGCCGGGGCGGCCGCAGTCCTGGATCGTGGTGAGCGCGCCGGGCCGGGCGACCTGGATGCTGCGCCCGGTCACGGCGTCACGTCGATGAAGCGCACCCGGTCGCCGGCCACGAGCAGGGCGGCCGGGTCGCGGCGCAGGTCCCACATCACGGCCGTAGTCTGGCCGATGACCTGCCAGCCGCCCGGCGAGGCCCGCGGGTAGATGCCGGTGTACTCGCCGCCGAGCGCGACGCTGCCGGCCGGGATGGCTGACCGCGGGCTGTCCCGGCGGGCCACCTCCCGGCCCCGGCCGATCCCGGCGATGTACGGGAACCCGGGCGCGAACCCGCAGAACGCGACCTCGTGCTCGATCGAGGTGTGCAGCCGGACTGCCTCGGGCACCGAGAGCTGCCACTGGGCGGCCACGGCGGGCAGGTCCGGGCCGTCGTACCGGCAGTGAATCTCGGTGACCGGGCGGCTGCCGGCGGGCACCGGCGGGATGGTCCAGGACCGGATGTCGCGGGCGGCACGGCCGTGGTCCGGCACCCCGTCCAGCAGCACGGTGCAGGCGCCGGGGATCACGTCGAGCAGGGACGGCGCCCAGCCGGCGGCCCGCTGCCGGGCGATCTCGGCGTGCAGGGCCCGGGCCTGGTCCAGGCTGTCCACCTCGACCAGGAGCGCGCTCGGGCCGGCCGGCCGGAATTTCACTGCGGCGCGTCCTAGGCCGGGACGAGATAGACGTCGAGGATCTGGCGCTCGGCGTCGGCCAGGTAGGCCATGAGCTCCTGCTCCGCCGCCTCGCCCTGGCCGAGCATGATCGCCTCGGCGATGACCCGGTTGCGCTGGAGGTAGGGCGCGTGGAACTGCTCCGGATCGGCCATCGCATGGAAGATGAGGCGCAGCTCGGCGAGGGCCCGCCGCATCAGCTCATCCACCCGCGGGCTGTTCGCCAGGGCGGCCACGGCCTGGTGAAAGTGCAGGTCGGCGGTGCGCACCTCAAACCACCGGCCGGCCCCGGCCGCGCTCTCGGCGGCGTCGACGGCGGCCCGGACCGCGAGCCGCGGGGTCATGCTCGCCGCCCCGGCCAGGCGCGCGGCGCCGCCCTCGACCAGCCGCCGCAGCACGTAGATGTCGGTGACGTCCGCCCGGGTCAGCACCGGCACGAAGATACCGCGATTCATCTGGTGGACGGCCAGCCGCTCGTGGCAGAGCAGCCGGAACGCCTCGCGCAGCGTGTTCCGGGAGACCCCCAGCGCCTGGCCGATGACCTCCTCCGACAGCCGGGTGCCGGGCGGGAACAGGCCCTCCATGATGTGGGTCCGCAGCAGCTCAGTGACCCGGTCGGCCGTGCTGGCGTGCACGAGACCGGACCGGTCCTGCGCCAGCGCGCTGGCCATCTCCTCAGTGATCCCTGGAGCCATCCCTCTCCCGCCTACGCCCTGCCCACAGTCAATGTTAAATCTACTGATCTTTCAATCTAAGTATTGAGGGATTGTTCAACAACATGTACGGTCCCGATCATCAAGTGATGCGAGGTACGCGCCATGATTACTGTGATCCAGGGGTTTGGGCCGTTCGGGGAGTTCACGGTCAACCCGTCCGAGCTGCTCGTCCGCGCGCTGGCCGAGCGGGACGACCCCGATGTCCGCACTGAGGTGCTGCCGGTCTCCCTCGACCGGGCCGCCGCCGAGATCCCCGAGCTCATGGCGAAGGTCCAGCCCGACGTCTACCTGGGCGTCGGCCTGGCCGCCGGGCGGACGGCACTCAGCCTCGAGGCCGTCGCCCTGAACCTGGCGGACTGGCCGGCCGACGACGCGGACGCTGACGGCGTCAGCGTCGCCCGGGCGCCCATCGCGCCGGGCGGCCCGGCCGCGCACCTGACCACGCTGCCGGCCGAGCCGATCCTGGCGGCCTGGCGGGCGGCCGGGATCCCCGGCTACCTGTCGCAGACGGCCGGCAGCTACCTGTGCAATTTCTCCTTCTACACCGCCGCCCAGGCGGCCCTCGCGCTGGGACGGCCGTGCATGGTCGGGTTCCTGCACGTGCCGCTCCTGCCCGAGCTGGTCAGCCAGCCCGACCGGCAGCCGTCCATGTCCATGGCCCTGCAGGCGGCGGGCCTGGATTGCGTGATCGAAGCGTGCCGCGCGGCCAGCGCGGGCGGTATCTACCTAGGGAGCACAGCATGAGACGCAGTCTCCGGATGGCGGCCGCCGCCAGCACCGCCGCCCTGGCGCTGCTGGCCGCGTCCTGCAGTTCGTCGGGCGGTTCCGGCAGCAGCAGCAGCAGCGGGAATCCTGCGGCCGGCGGCACGGCCACGCTCGCCCTGCAGCCCGGCGTCACGCCGAACTACATCTTCCCGATGCTGACGGCCGCGTACTACAGCGTGGCCAACATCGAGCAGTTCCAGCGGCTGTCGTTCCGCTCGCTGTACTGGATCGGCAACGGCCAGGGCCAGCCGGTGGTGGACCCGGCGCTCAGCCTGGCCGCGCTGCCGGTCTACAGCGACAACAACACGGTCGTCACGATCAAGCTGGGCAGCTACAAGTGGTCCGATGGCACCCCGGTGACCACCCGGGACATCGCGTTCTGGCTCAACCTGCTGAAGGTGAACAAGGCCACCTTCGCGGCCTACATCCCCGGCGAGTTCCCGGACAGCCTGAAGAGCTACAAGATCATTGACGCCAAGACGATCCAGCTCAACCTGAACGCGTCGTACAACCCGACGTGGTTCACCTATGACCAGCTGTCCCAGATCACCCCGCTGCCCACGCAGGCCTGGGACAAGACGTCGGCCACCGGGAAGGTCGGCAACTTCGACCAGACGCCCGCCGGGGCCAAGGCGGTGTTCAACTTCCTCACCGCGCAGTCCAAGAACATCTCCACCTACGGCACCAACCCGCTGTGGAAGACCGTGGACGGTCCGTGGAAGCTGGTCCAGTACCAGTCGAGCGGCTACGTCAAGTTCCAGGCCAACCCGAACTACAGCGGCCCGTCGAAGCCGAAGCTGAAGTACTTCATCGAGCAGCCGTTTACCACCGACACCGCCGAGCTGAACGTGCTGCGCTCGGGCAGCACGCTCGACTACGGCTACCTGCCCGAGCAGGAAGCGTCGCAGAAGGGCCAGCTGGCCTCGCAGGGCTACACCACCGTGCCGTGGCAGGGCTGGGGCACGACGTACTTCCTGATGAACTACCAGAGCCCCACCACGGGGCCGCTCGTCAAGCAGGCCTACGTCCGCCAGGCGATGCAGTCGCTGATCGACCAGAAGTCCTTCGTCCAGGGCCCGCTGAAGGGCTACGGGCACACCAACTACGGCCCCGTGCCCTCGCAGCCGAAGAACCCCTACAGCGATGCCTACGAGACCAGCGGGCCGTGGCCGTTCAACCCCAAGACGGCCGTCAAGCTGCTGACTGATAACGGCTGGAAGGTCACGCCGAACGGCACCAGCACCTGCGTCAAGGCGGGCACCGCCAAGGGCCAGTGCGGGGCTGGCATCAAGGCCGGCACCCCGCTCAGCTTCACCCTCAAGTTCGGCAGCGGCGCGGTGGTGACGAGCCAGGAGATGCAGGCCCTCAAGTCGCAGTTCTCCCGGGCCGGCATCCAGCTCAACCTGTCCTCGGCGCCGTTCGACTCGATCATCAGCCTGCTCGCGCCGTGCAAGTCGGCCCAGGCCAGCTGCTCGTGGCAGATGCTGAACTACGGCGGCGGCTGGACCTACGGCGTCGACCCGTACCCGACCGGCGACCAGCTGTTCGCCACCGGCTCGGGCTCCAACTCCAGCAACTACTCCGACCCGAAGACCGACCAGCTGGTGTCGCAGACCATCCACTCCACGGCCACGCTGTCCGCCTACGAGGACTACCTGGCCCAGCAGGTGCCGGTGCTGTGGATGCCGCAGCCCGTGTACCAGATCTCGGAGATCAGCAGCAAGCTGCACGGCGTGCTCCCGCAGAGCCCGATCGAGGGGCTGACGCCGGAGAACTGGTTCGTGACCGGGTGACCGGACGGTGACCGATCGCCGCGGCCCGGCGGGCCAGGTTCTGTTCCTGGCCCGCCGGGCACCGGCCCGCCCGCCTCGCGCGCCCGTGACCCGTCCCGCCCTGAGAGGAGCATCGTGATCCGGTTCCTGGCCCGGCGCTGCTCCCAGGCCCTGGTCGTGCTGCTCCTGGTCTCGGTCATCATCTTCATCCTGCTGCACCTGCTGCCGGGCGGCCCGGCCCGCGCCATCCTCGGCACGCACGCCACGCCGACCAACGTGGCCGCCTTCAACAAGGAGAACGGCCTCGATGGCCCGCTGCCCGCGCAGTACTGGCACTGGCTGACCGGCGTGCTGTCGGGCAACCTCGGCTTCTCCTACGTGCTGAACCAGCCGGTGTCCAGCGTGCTGGCCCAGCGGCTGCCCAAGACCGCCTTCCTGGCCGGCATCTCCGTGGTGCTGGCCGTGCTGATCGCGGTGCCCGTCGGGCTGTACCAGGCGGTCCGCCGCGCCCGCATCGACGACTACGTCGTCACCACGGTCACGTTCGTGCTGTACTCCACGCCGGCCTTCTGGGTGGCCCTGCTGCTCATCGACGTGCTGGCCGTCCGGCTGCACCTGTTCCCGGCCGAGGCGCCGCAGGGCGCGTTCTCGACGTTGTTCGGCGACCCGTCGGCGCTGGTCCTGCCGGTCGCGACCATCACCCTGGTCACGATCGCCGCCTACAGCCGCTACGTCCGCTCCTCGGTGCTGGACGAGCTGGCCCAGGACTACGTGCGGATGGCCCGGTCCAAGGGGGCGGGGCTGCGCGTCGTGCTGCTCCGGCACGTGCTCCGGAATGCGCTGTCCCCCGTGGTGACGCTGCTGGGGGTATCGCTGCCGTTCATCCTGTCCGGCACGCTCATCACCGAGCAGGTGTTCAACTACCCCGGCGTCGGCCTGCTGATCTTCAATGCCGCGGAGCAGCAGGACTACCCGGTCATGCTCGGCGTCGTGCTGGTGGTGGGGGCCGCCACCGTGGTCGGCTCGCTGCTGGCCGACATCGTCTACGCGATCCTCGACCCGCGGGTGCGGGCCTCCGTGAACGGCGAGGCGGGCCGGTGACGGCGCGCGGGAGAGGCCGATGAGCCTGGAGAACATGACGGCCACGCTCGGCGGGGCCGACCACCCGGGCGCGGACGCCCCGGCCGAGGCGCCGGGCCGGGTCCGGCTGCGGGCGTTCGCCGACAACCGGCTGGCGGTGGCCGGGCTGGCGGTCGTCATCGCGCTCACGCTGTTCGCGTTCATCGGGCCGCTGCTCTACCACACCGACCAGATCCACACCCGGCTGGCCGCCGAGACGCTGCGGCCCGGTCCCGGTCACCCGCTGGGCACCGACAACGTGGGCTACGACCAGCTGGGCCGCCTCATGGTCGGCGGGCAGACCACCCTGGAGGTGGCGTTCGGCGCCGCGGCCGTCGCGATCCTGCTGGGCGTGGTGTGGGGCGCCACGGCGGGCTACCTCGGCGGGTTCGCGGACGGCCTGATGATGCGCGTCGTGGACGCACTGCTGGCCATCCCGGCCCTGTTCCTGCTGATCTTCCTGGCGACGGTGTTCAAGCCGAGCGTGCTGATGCTGATCATCGTCGTCGGGGTGACGGCGTGGCTGGTGCCGGCCCGGCTGGTCCGGGGCGAGGCGCTGTCGCTGCGCAACCGGGAGTACGTGCAGGCGGCCCGCACGATGGGGGTCCGCCCGCCCACGATCATCTTCCGGCACATCGTCACCAACAGCATCGGGACCATCCTGGTCAACGCCACGTTCCAGGTGGCGGATGCGATTCTGCTGGTGGCGGCTCTGTCGTTCCTGGGCCTGGGCATCTCGCCGCCCGCGACGAACTGGGGCGCGATGCTGTCCGACGGGCTCAACTACACCTACTCGGGGTACTGGTGGCTGACCTACCCGCCGGGCATCGCGATCGTGCTCACGGTGGTGGCGTTCAACCTGATCGGCGACGGGCTGCGGGACGCGTTCGGCCTCGACACGAGGCGCGGGTGACCGCGGCGGGACCGGCCGCGGGAGCGAGCGGGCCGGTGCTGCGGGTGGACGGGCTGGACGTCGACATCGCGCTGCGCCGGTCGGTGGTGCACGCGGTGCGCGGCGTGTCGCTGGAGGTGGCGGCGGGCGAGACCGTCGGCGTCGTGGGCGAGTCGGGCTGCGGCAAGTCCACGCTCGGGCTGGCGCTGGCCGGGCTGCTGCCGTCCAGCGCGGTGACCCGGGGCAGCATCCGGGTCGGCGACCGCGAGGTCACCGGGGTCGGCGAGCGCGAGCTGCGCGCCATCCGCGGCGCCGAGGTGGGCATCGTGTTCCAGGACCCGATGACCTCGCTGAACCCGACCCAGCGGATCGGCACGCAAGTCGGCGAGGCGCTCCGGCTGCACCGCGGGGCGAGCCGGGAGGCGGCCCGCGCGGCCGCCGCCGACATGCTCGACCTGGTCGGCCTGCCCCGGCCGCGTGAGCAGCTGGACCGCTTCCCGCACGAGCTGTCCGGCGGGATGCGGCAGCGTGTGGTCATCGCGGCCGCGCTGATCTGCGAGCCCAAGGTGCTGATCGCGGACGAGCCGACCACCGCCCTGGACGTGACCACCCAGGCGCAGATCCTGGAGCTGTTCGATCAGCTCCAGCAGGACCTGGGCATGGCCACGCTGCTGATCACGCACGACATGGGCGTGGTCGCCGGGCGCGCGAGCCGGGTGTTCGTCATGTACGCGGGGCGGGAGGCCGAGACCGGGCCGACGGCGGAGGTGTTCGGGTCCGCCGAGCACCGCTACACGGCCGCCCTGCTCGACTCGATCCTGCGCATGGAGACGCCCCGCCATGCGGCGCTCTACACCATCCCCGGCCGGCCGCCGGACCTGACCGCGGACCTGGCCGGCTGCCCGTTCGCGCCGCGCTGCCCGGCCGCGTCCGCCGTATGCGGCACGACGTACCCGCCGGCCGCCGGCGCCCCGGGAGCCGCGGGCGGGCACCGGTGGCACTGTCATCACCCGGTCAGCGAGCCCCGGCCCGCCCCGCACGCAACGGAGCCGTCCCGATGACCGCCGCCCAGAGTCTCGCCGGCACCACCGCCGCGCCGCCGGAGCCGCCGCTCGTGGAACTGGCCGCGGTGACCAAGCACTACCGGGGCAGCGGGCTGCTCGGCCGGGCCGACGCGCCCGTGCAGGCGGTGTCGGGGGTGAGCCTGGCCGTCGCGGCCGGCCAGACCGTCGGCATCGTCGGCGAGTCGGGCTGCGGCAAGTCGACCCTCGGCCGCCTGGTCGTGGGGCTGGAGAAGCCCACCGGCGGCGAGGTCCGGCTGCGCGGCACGGACCGGGCCGCGATGACCCGGGCGCAGCGGCGGGCCGCCCGGTACGAGATCCAGATGATGTTCCAGGACCCCTTCGCGGCCCTCAATCCCCGGATGACGCTG